>Ga0207720_100041_pt1 | contig 142539 bp, 145 predicted proteins | sample A23P2SouthBayCA_2_FD_187751 | JGI IMG/M metagenome (GOLD analysis project Ga0207720, IMG submission 187751) | Aerobic enrichment media microbial communities from Eden Landing Ponds, California, USA - A23 E3 (2) (SPAdes) | ecosystem: Environmental > Aquatic > Marine > Unclassified | place...
GGGGATCCGGTCACAGCGAGGGTGGATACGGCGGGTGATGGAGCGATTGAGACGGGCGAGACGGGCGAGACGGGCGAACTCGTCGTCTCGGGCCCGACCGTCACGCCTGGCTACCTGGACGACGAGCGGACCGCGGCCGCGTTCGGCCCGGCAGGGTTGCATACCGGCGACGTAGCCCGCCGCGACGCCGCGGGCCGCCTCTGGATCGTCGGCCGCGTCGACGACCGTATCGTCACCGGCGGCGAGAACGTTCACCCCGACTCTGTCGCCGACGCGCTCCGGGAGCATCCACACGTTGCCGACGCCGCCGTCGTCGGCCTCCCCGACCCCGAGTGGGGCGAACGGGTCGGCGCGCTCGTCGTGCCGGGTTCGAATTCGGAGGGCGCGGACTCACTCACCGCCGAGTCGGAGGGCGCGGACTCACTCACCGCCGAGTCGGAGGGCACGGACTCACTCACCCCCGAGTCGGTCCGCGAGTTCGCCCGCGATTCGGTCGCGGCGTTCGCCGTGCCGAAGACCATCGGCTTCGCGGACCGCCTCCCGCGAACGGCATCGGGCACGGTCGACCGCGAGGCCGTCCGCGCTCGCCTCGCGGACGAGGAGTGACCTGCGCCGACGCCGTTGGTCCTGGCCCTGCTGGTCCTGATCCGCGGCGGTTCTGTCGCGGCATTTAATCGCGCCCGTCGCCTACGAGGGAGCGTGTGCACGCTCGTCTTCGCCTGGCAGGTGTTCCCCGACGCGCCGGTGGTCGCCGCGGCCAACCGCGACGAACGCCTCGATAGACCCTCGGACCCGCCCTCGCTCATCGACACCGACCCCGGTGTCGTCGCTCCGACCGACGGCGAGGCTGGCGGGACCTGGATCGGCTACAACGAACACGGCGTCTTCGTCGCCGTCACGAACCGCTGGACCGGCCGCGATATCGAGGGCGAGCGCTCGCGGGGCCTGCTCGTCCGCGACGCGCTCCGGCAGGAGTCGGCCGAGGCCGCGACCAGACTAGTCGAGAGCGAACTCGACGACACCACCTACGAGGGGTTCAATCTCGTCACCGCCGACGAGCACGCGGCGCTCCTGCTGGAGTGGGACGGCGAGAGCCGCCGGGTGCGAAACTTCCAGCCCGGCGTCCACGTCGTCGTCAACGTCGGCGCGGACGGCGAGTACGCCATCCCCGAGCGGCGCGCCGACGCGGGCGAGCGACAGGCCGGGAACGCCGACGCCGTCGCCGCGGAACTGCGTGTCGAACCCGGTGAGGGCGGGGACGCGTGGCTCGACCGCGCGGCGGCCGTGCTCGGCGACCACGACTTCGGCGTCTGTATCCACGGGGAGGGATTCGGAACGCGCTCCTCGTCGCTGATCGCTATCGATGCCGACGAAACCGGTCGGTACCGGTACGCGGACGGGCCGCCCTGCGAGACGGCATATTGCGCGGTGGAAAGCCAAATTTAAACGGTGCTGACACGGATCGTAGGACATGGCCGCAGCCGAGGAAGACCTCAACGAGGACGAGCGTGCGGGGCTGGAACTCATCCGCGAGACGGGTGGGATCCACCAGAGCGACTTCTGGAAGAAACTCGACGTGAGTTCTCGCAAGGGGAGTCGCATCGCCGAGTCGCTGGCCGAAGACGACCTCATCCAGCGCGAGGACACCGTCTACGAGGGCCACAACACCTACTACCTGACGCCGGCGCCGCGCGACCTGAATTTCTCCCTGCTCATGGCCGGCGACCAGTTCTCGCCGTTCGTCGGCGACGACGAGGTCGACGCCCACAGCGACACCTTCTCCCAGTGGGTCATGAACCTCGCCTACGAGGAGTAACGCGCCGTCTTTGGCCGGTTTCGACTGATCTCGGGGGCGAGGTCGAGCGTGGATCGCGCCTCGATAGTCCCGTCTCTCCCTTCCTGAAAAAGACGACAGCACCGTCTCTACTCACCTGAAAAAGACGACAGCACCGTCTCTACTCACCTGAAAAAGACGACAGAAACCGGACCCGGACGGGATCCGGAACCGCAATATTCGGCTATTCTCGAACGCCGGTCAGTCTTCGAGTGCGTCGGCGATGCGGCCGAGTTCGCGGCGGGCGTCGTGGACCTCGTCGCGGAGCTTTCGGACTTCGCGGACGAGTTCCTCGTCGGCCTTGGAGGACTCCTCCTCGCCGCGGCCACCGGGGCCGCCGGGGCCGCCGCCCATGCCGGGCGGACCGCCGCCACCGCCCATCATGCCGCCCATCATCTGCGCGAACGGGTTGCCGCCGCCACCGCCGCCCATGCCGGGCGGACCGCCGCCACCGCCCATCATCTCTTCCATGCGCTCCTCGCGGCTCTTGCCCTCGCCGTCGCCCTCTCCGCCATCTTCGGCGCGCTGCTGGCGGATCTCCTCGACGCGCTCGCGGAAGGACTGGGTCTCTTCCTCGCCCTCGTCGGCTGTCTCCTCGGCCCCGGACTCGCTCTCTTCGGGTTCGTCGTCTGCCATACCCCGGCTTGGCGGGCCTGCCCCTAAATGGTTGTCGTACCCGGCGCTCTCGCGCTCGCGAACGCTCGACGCGGTGACCGATCAGTCGCGGGCGAAACGTAGCGATTGGCCAGTCCCGGGCGGAACGTAACGATTGACTGGGCACTGGCTACCGGACCCGATCAGCCAAAGGCGCCGAGACTCGACTGCCGGTCGGGGTCACCCGCGCCCGCCTCGATGTCGTAGCCGACGAGGTCGCGCATGTCGACGGCGTAGGTGCTCCCGCCCGTCTCGAGGACGAGCACGCGGCCCTGCGTGCCCCGGACCGTCCCCGCAGCGATGGTCTCGCGAACCGGCCGGTCCGACAGGTCCAGTCCGTAGTCGAACTCGTAGGTGGAAAGCGGTTCGAACCCCGAGAGCAGTCGTTCCCAGGCCGCATCGTCGACGCGCTCGTGGATCCCCTCGATTTTCGTCGGGACGCGCACCCGGTCGCCCACGTCGGTCGCGATGTCGGCCTCGACCTGCCGGGCGATCCGCCCGTCTGCGACGGTCCGGAGATGGGCCCCGCGGTCGGCGCCCTGCTCGCGAAATCGCGTCTCCAGGCGCCACGAGCGCGTGACGCCCACCTTGAACGTCGCCGGCGCGAAGGCGGCGAGGTAGACGGCGTGTTCCTCCCGACAGGACTCCAGCGGGAGCGAGCACTCGCCGGTACAGCGCGCGCAGGGCCAGCGGTCGGTGTGCTGGTCGCAGTAGGGCGCCCGCTCGCGGTCGCAGGGGGTGTGGCCGTGGTCGTCGAAGACGCCGGCGCAGTGGCGCTTGCGGAGGGCGTAGTCGAGTTCGGTCCCCGAGTCGACCGACCGACGCGTGACCGTGCCGTCGCTCGCGACGAGCAGGGCTGGCGACCCCTCGACACCGGTGTCGTACCCGACTACCTGCACGGTCACGGGTTGGCCACGCCCGACCATAGGCGTGCCGTTCCCTCGATCGGTCGCATCCCGTCGGTCTCCGTGATCGGTCGCGTCTCGCGCCGGTCCGTCTCGAACTGTCGGGCGGGTTTATGTGTCGGGGACTCGTCATCCGGAGCGAGGGACACACATGGCGGAGTTACAGCTCACGAGTCCGGCCTTCGAGGACGGGGGGTCGATCCCGGACGAGTACGGCTACAGGGAACGAAACGTCAACCCACCGCTTACCGTCTCGGGCGTTCCGTCGAGCGCCGAGTCGCTCCTGCTCGTCGTCGACGACCCGGACGCGCGGGAACCGGCCGGCAAGATATGGGACCACTGGGTCGTCTGGAACGTCCCGCCGGACGTCGAGTCCATTCCCGAGGACTGGGACGCCGGCGAGGCCGGCGCGACCGAGGGGCAAAACGACTACGGCGAGACGGGCTGGGGCGGCCCGAACCCGCCGGACCGCGAGCACACCTATCGCTTCCTCCTCTACGCGCTCGACGAGACGCTCGCGCTCCCGCCCGGCGCAACGAAAGACGACGCCTACGACGCCGCCGAGGGTACGGTCGTCGGCAAGGCCGACCTCGAAGGCTCTTACGCGCCCTGACCTATCTCGGTCAGGACCGATGCGACAGTCGAAAGCGACCGGTCAGCCGTCGAGCAGTTCCCGCGTCGCACGCCGGACGGCGTCGTCGCTGGACCCCGAGGGGTCCCAGCCGAGCGCGGACAGTTTCTCGATGGAGAGGCGCATCCGCGGCACGTCACCGACCCAGCCGCGGTCACCGCCCGTGAACTCGTAGTCGGGGCCGATACCCATCTCGTCGGCCACGATGTCCGCGATAGTCGTCACTGACGTGGTCGTCCGCGTGCCGAGGTTGTACGCGTTGAACGGGCGGTCGGCGTGCTCGACGACGTGACACATCGCGTCGACGCAGTCGTCGATGTGCATGTACGACTTCTCCTGGCGGCCGTCGCCGAGGATCGTCAGCGTCTCCGGGTCCTCGCGGAGTTTGTCGATGAAATCGGGGATCACCGCGCCGAGTTGGAGGCGCGGACCGACGATGTTGGCGAACCGGTAGGCCCAGACGGTGAAGTCGTGGCTGTGGGCGAACACCGAGAGCAGGCTCTCCTCGGCGAGTTTGCTCGCGCCGTAGACGCTGATCGGCTCCAGCGGCGCGTAGTCCTCGGGCGTCGGCCGCGGCGCCTCGCCGTACACCGTCGAGGAGGAGGTAAAAGCGATCTTCGAGACGCCGACCTCGTGCATTCGCTCGACGACGCTCTCGGTCAGGCGGTTGTTCGCCCGGAACTGCCCGATGTCGTCGCGGGCGGCGTTCTTGTCGGCGGCGAAATGAAAGACCGCGTCGACGTCCTCGGTGATGGCCGCGGCCGCCACGTCCGGGTCGCCCACGTCGCCCTCGACTACCTCGACGCCGTCGGGGAGCCAGCCGCGGTTCCCGTTCGAGAAGTCGTCGACCGCGACGACATCGTTGTCCGCGACAAGTCGCTCACAGAGATGCGATCCCACGAAACCCGCGCCGCCAGTGACGACGATCCGCTTCCCGGAAAGATCCATATCCGGCGCTCTCCCGGCGAGCCAATGTGTCTTCCGGTCTTTCGAATGGGATCGTGGGGCTGCCGAACGTTTATCGGGCTGTCCGAGTAACTATATGCTGTATGGCGAGCACACCGTGCAACGAGCCCGACGACGAGGGCGTGGAGTTCATCCACGAGGAGGACGGTTCGATCACCGCCCGGGACAGGGAAACTGGTGTTGCTTCCTACGGGGACACCAGGTCGGAAGCGCTGCGGATGCTCGCCGAAGCGCTCGAACTCCACGAGGGTGGCGGCGAGCCCGTCACCGACGCGGACCTGCACGAGATGGGACTCGATCCTGACGACGCGGGAGACGAGGAACTGCCCGAATTCATGCGATAGCGTTAGATGGCCAGGACGACGTTCACCGGCCGTGAAATCGCCAAAGTTCTCCGAAATCACGGATACCGGAAAGCCGGTCGCACGGGAAGCCACCTTCAGCTCCGGTGGGAAAGCTCGGATACGGACGAAGTACGGACCGTCACCGTCCCGATGAAGTCCGAGGACGACATTCCGACCGGTACGATGCGCTCTATCGCCGAACAGTGTGGCGCCGAAGATTTCGAAAAGTGGTGCGAGTGGATCGACGAGAACTGCTGAACTGTTCGAAAACGAACGGAGTGTGTGAGGTCGCGGGGCGCCGCTTTGTCGGAGTCACTTTTCGGGAGTCACTCTCCGGAAGTCGCTCGGTCGGAACGCTCCTAAACCGGGGCCGAATAGGGACGCGTAATGACTGACGACCCCGAACTGGCGGTCCTGCGGCTGGGCCACCGGCCCGGCCGCGACGACCGGATGACGACCCACGTCGGCCTGACGGCGCGGGCGCTGGGTGCCGACCGCGCCGTCTTCGGATCGAACGCGTCCGGGGCCGCCGAAACCGTCCGTGACATCACCGGCCGGTTCGGCGGGCCGTTCGACGTCGAGGTCACCGATGCGCCGAAAGCCGTCATCTCCGACTGGCCGGGACAGGTCGTCCACCTCACGATGTACGGACTTCCGGTTCAGGACGTGGAGAGCGAGGTCCGCGACACGCACCGCGAGGACGGCGAGTCGCTGCTGGTCGTCGTCGGCGCCGAGAAGGTCTCGTTCGACGTGTACGAGCGGGCCGACTGGAACGTCGGCGTCACCAATCAGCCCCACTCCGAGGTGGCCTCGCTGGCGGTTTTTCTCGACCGCCTGTTCGAGGGACGCGAACTCGACGCCGAGTGGGCCGACGCCGACCGCGAGGTCGTGCCGAAAGCGACCGGGAAGAAAGTCGTCGAACCCGACGGTGACGAACAGGGATCGTGAACGCCCCGACCGACGAATGAACGTCGGGAATGCCACGACTGACCGCGGGTCGCGGCCGCGCGGGCGCTCCCGATGCTTTTAACCGCGTGACCGACGGAGTAGCGGGCAATGGCTTTTGACGATCTTCTGGAGGACCCGGTGATACAGAAGTACCTCCACGAGCTGGTCGGCCCGAAGGGGATGCCGGTAGCGGCGGCACCCCCGGACGGCGAGGTGACTGACGAGGAACTCGCCGAGGACCTGGGCCTCGAACTCAACGACGTGCGTCGAGCCCTGTTCATCCTCTATGAGAACGACCTGGCGAGCTATCGCCGGTTGCGCGACGAGGACTCGGGGTGGCTGACCTACCTCTGGACGTTCCAGTACGAGAATATCCCGGAGCAACTCGAGGAGGAGATGTACCGCCTCCTCCACGCCCTCGAGGACCGCCACGAGTACGAACTCGACAACGAGTTCTACCTCTGTGAGGTGTGTGGCATCCGCTTCGAGTTCGGCGAGGCGATGGAGTTCGGCTTCGAGTGCCCCGAGTGTGGCAACCCCGTCGAACCCCTGGAGAACACGCGCCTGATCGACTCGATGGAAAACCGCATCGCGACGCTCCGCGATGAACTGAACGTGGAACACACGTCCGAGGCCTGATGGTCGTCCTCGCTACCAAGTGTTACGTCAGCGGCGGTGCCCGCGAGCGTGCCATGGACTCCCTGCGGTCACAGGTCGCCAACGCCATCGGCGACCTCGATATCGAGTTCGACATCGGCCTGCGCGACGACGAGTTCCCGACGGTCACCGTCGACGGCGCCGACGCCACCGTCGCGCGCAACGTCCTCGCCGAGGAGTGGGGCGAACTCACGCCCCAGCGCGAAGATGGGTCCGTCAACGTCGGAACCCTCGAGTCGTGGGACGACGACGGGTTCGTCCTCGACGTCGGATTCGGCGACGAGGTCCGGATCCCGACTGAGGGCATCGGCCTCGGACAGGGGACGCCCAAGCAGATCCGAACGCGATTCGGGCTGGTCCAGCATCTCCCGCTGCGGTTCGTCGCCGGTCCAGAACCTGAACTGGCAGAGGACGAACGGGACCGCCTCTACGAGTGGACCCGCGGGACGGGCCGCGTGAACGTCAACTCCGCGACGCGGGCGGAGGTGCGGGCGACGGTCAACCGCGCCGGCCACGCCGAGGACATCGTCACGGTCGAGCGACTCGGGCTGCTCGAACAGAGCATCGTCTGCCGCGAGGGGACCGATCCGCCGGGCCTACTCGCGAGCATCGGATCGTACATGCAGTCGGAGCTACTCTGTGTCGTCCCATGAGGCGTCGGCTGGTCGCGCTCGGGTTGCTCGCCTGCCTCGTCGCGCTCGCGGGCTGTTCGTCGGTTTTCGGCGGCGGCCCCAGTGACGCCCAGCTCAACAAGAACGCCACCCACGACTGGGACACCAACGCATCGACGACCATCTCCCTATCGCGCTCGTCGTTCAGTACCGTCATCGACGCCGAGAACCAGACGACGTTCAAGCTCTATCGCACGGGGTCACTCGGCGACGAGGATCCGCTCTCCATACGCGCGCTTCGCTTTCGCTACGCGAACGGCACCGTCGTCCGCGCCAACGAGTCGTCGATGACGGTCAAGACCGGCGGATCGCGGACGAACCTGACGGTCCCGACGACGGAGGGGAAGGTGGCGTTCAAGGCCGACAGGCCGACCGGCAAGCGCTTTATCACGCCGTTTTTCGTCGACGGGAAACACAGCGTCGAGGTGACGATGCCGTCGGGTGCGCGCGTCGGTATCCCGTTCCTGTCGTCGGTCTCGCCCGGCAGTAGCGACCGGTGGGTCGAGGACGGCCGCATGACCGTCCGCTGGGAGAGCGTCAAGAACGGACCGCTCGAACTCCGGTACTATCTCCAGCGAGATATCTACCTGTTCGGCGGCCTTGCGGTGGTCCTGTTCGTCGCTGGCGTCGGCGGCATCGCCTACTACCTCCGGCAGATCCGCGTGCTTGAACGCCGCCGCGAGGAGATCGGACTTGACGTCGACGCCGAGGACGACGAGTTCGACGACGGACCGCCGCCCGGGATGGGGTAGTCGCCGCCACCCTGGGTACGCTCCGATCGGAACGACCCCGCTTTTGGTCCTCGGGCACCTATCGCGGGTATGCGCGTGGCTATCGTGACGGTCGGCGACGAACTCCTGGTGGGCGATACGGTCAACACGAACGCGGCCTGGCTGGGCGAGCGACTCCACGAACGGGGCGTCTCCGTCGAGCGGGTCGCGGTCCTTCCCGACCGCGTGGCCGACATCGCCCGCGTCGTCAACGAGTTCCGCGCGGCCTACGACGCCGTCGTCGTGACCGGCGGTCTCGGCCCGACCCACGACGACCTGACGATGGAAGGGGTCGCCGCGGCCTTCGGCCGGGACCTCGTCGAGAGCCAGGAGGTCCTCGACTGGCTCGAATCCTCCGGCGGCTACGCCGCGACCGACCTCGCCGACGGGACCGCGGACATCCCCGAGGGCGCGCGGATGCTCCCCAACCCCGACGGGGTCGCGCCGGGGTGTGTCATCGGCGGCGTCTACGTCCTGCCCGGCGTCCCCGGCGAGATGCAGGCGATGTTCGAGACGGTCGCCGACGAGTTCAAGGGCGAGCGCCAGCACGTCGAAACCGTCGACGCCGCCGAACCCGAGAGCGAACTGCTCGACAGGCTCGCGCAACTCCGCAACGAGTTTGCGGTCACCGTCGGGAGCTACCCCGGCGAGTTCGTGACCGTCAAGATCCAGGACCCCGACGCGGAGACGACTCGCGCGGCCGCCGACTGGCTCCGCGAGCGGGTCGAGTCGCCCGAGTAGGTAGATATCGTGCCGGCTGGACGGTCACCGATACAGCGACTTGAGCCACAGCACTGTCAGCGCCAGGCCACTGACGAGAACCACGTATCCGGCCGCGTCGACGAGCCCAGTCTGAACGCCTTCCTGCAGTATCACGGACATACTCGCGAGTACATCCCGGAGTGGATTAAAACCGTGCGGATCGGGTCCGCGGGTTCAGGAAATTCGGTCGGGTACCGCCGGTCCGAGACGCGCCGCTTTTGGCCGGCGGTCGCCTACCGATCCCAATGCGACGGATCGGTGTCGTGGTCAACCCGGTCGCCGGGATGGGGGGTCGAGTCGGGCTCAAAGGGACCGACGGCAAGGTCGCGGAAGCGATCGAACGGGGTGCGGAGCAGCGCGCGCCGGAGCGGGCGCGGGCGGCGCTCGACGCGCTGGCCGGGACCGACGCGGCGGTCGAACTCTACGCGTTCGGCGGCGAGATGGGCGAAGATGCCGCCCGCGAGGTCGGGTTCGACCCCGTCGTGGTGGGAACGCCCGAATCCGACGGGAAGGCCGATCCAAAGCCGACCGATACCACTGCCGCGGACACGCGCCGCGCGGTGCGGGGGTTCGTCGAGGCGGACGTGGACCTGATCCTGTTCGTCGGCGGCGACGGGACCGCGGTGGACGTGGCCGAGACTCTCGCTAACCTCGACAGCGAGATACCGATCATCGGCGTGCCGGCGGGCGTGAAGATTTACTCCTCCGTGTTCGCGGTGCGACCCCGGGCGGCCGGACACATCGCGGCCACCTTCACCGATATCGAGACCGGCGAAGTGAACGACGTCGATGAGGACGCCTACCGTGAGGCGGAGGTTTCGACGGAACTGCGGGCCATCGCCCGCACGCCGGTCGCGGAGCAACGCCAGGCCGGCAAGCGTCGGGGTGGCGGGACCGTCGCGACGCTCGCCGAGGGGTTCGTCGAGGATATCGACCCCGACGTGACCTACGTCCTTGGCCCCGGCAGCACGGTCGGTGCAATAAAGGACCGGCTCGGGTTCGAGGGGTCACCGCTCGGCGTCGACGTGTGGCGCGACGGCGAACTGCTCGTCCGGGACGGGGGCGCGGACGAAATCGAGGCCGCACTCGGCGAGCGCACCGTGGTCGTCGTCTCGCCCATCGGCGGCCAGGGGTTCGTCTTCGGGCGCGGCAATCAGCAGATCTCCCCCGACGTGATCCGTCGCTCCGAGGTCGAAGTCGTCGCCTCCCGGTCGAAACTCGACGATCTGGACGCGCTTCGCGTCGACACCGGCGACCCTGACCTGGACGAAACACTCCGCGGGTGGTGTCGCGTGCGAGTCGGGCGCTACGAGCGCCGCCTCATCCGTGTCGAGTGACGCGGCCTGTCCTGTAGTCGGGACGGCTTCCGATAAAACTCGGATCTGGTCTTATAAGTTATCCGATATAGATAGCTGGACGAACGTCCACCAAGTGTAATATCACGCTGGAAGATCTCGTCCAGTGTATAGATAACCTTAAGGTCACGAGCGGATAACAAAGGACATATGGAAACCAGGAAAGTCCAGCGGTTGGGTCCCTCGACGCTCGCGATGACCCTGCCTGCGAAGTGGGCACAGGAACACAACGTGGAGAAGGGTGACGAGGTGTCGCTGCGGATGGGTGGCAAGGGGACGCTGACCGTGATGCCCGAGTCCGTCCAGGGCGAGGAGTCGAAAGCGACCATCTTCGCCGAGAACCTCACCGCAGAGGCGCTCGAACGCGCGATCCTCTCGCAGTACGTCCTCGGCCGCCGGGTCATCCACATCGAATCGCCCGACGACGAGACGCTCGACAGCACGCACATCAACGCCGTCTACAACGCCGAGACCCAGCTGATGGGCCTCGGCGTTGTCGAGGAGACGCCCGACCGGATCGCCATCCGGTGTTCGGTCGACCCCGAGGACTTCTCGCTCGACAACCTCCTCGGGCGCCTCGAGAGCACGGGGTCCACGATGCGAAACGAGGCCGTCAAGGCGCTGGCCCACGGCAACCCCGACCTGGCACAGCGCGCCCTCAACCGGGAGCGCCAGGCCAACAAGATCTTCGTCCTCCTGCTCAGGCTTATCTTCACCTCCTACCAGAACCCCAACCTTGCCCGGGCGGTCGGCCTCGACGACGGCTTCCCGCTCATCGGCTACCGCTCGATCGCGAAAAACCTCGAGTTGACTGCCGACAACGCCGAGGACATTGCCGAGATCGCCCTCGAGGCCGAGGGCCACTCCCTGGCCGTCGACTCGTCGACGATGCGGCGGATCCGGGAGTTCACCGACCAGGTCGACGAGATCACCGAACTCGCCGTCCAGGCCGCGGTCGACCGCGACTACGACACCGCGATCGAGGTCCGCGAGATGTTCGCGGATATCGGCGACCGCGAGAGCGAGATCCTCTCGGATCTCGACGAGATGTCCAACGATGACCTGCTGAGCGTCCGCGAGGTGCTCGTCAGCCTCCAGCAGACCACCGAGTTCGCCGTCCGGAACGCGGAGATCGCGACCAACCTCGCGCTCAACGAGGAGTCCGAACACACCCAGATCGAGTAGCGGGCCACCCCCGGGTGCTCCGGTTTTTCACCTCGCCCGACCCCGAATGACTTAAGTGACGAGTCGCGAAACGTCCGTTCATGAGCGAAACCGTCGCACGGTCGGATATGGGCATCGGACTGGCGATGTTTTTCGTCGTCGTCGCTATCGTCGGCGCGGCCGGGATGTTCGTCGCGGCGAGCGACCAGATCATCGCGGCCTGGAGTTTCGCCGGCGCGATGATCGCCGGGTCGCTGGCTGTCGTCGCCGTCCACCTCTACGGCGGCCAGTGACCGGCCAGTGGACCGTCTGGGACCGACAGCGCGGTAACAAACCGTTAAGGGCGTCGACGACCAACGAGTGATTATGAGCGAACTCGGCGAGGAGGACAGGCAGATCCTGGAGTACCTGCGCGACAGCGTCTCGCGCGGGCAGAGCTACTTCAGGGCCAAGAACATCGCCGACCAGATCGGACTCTCCTCGAAACAGGTCGGCGCTCGACTGCCGAAACTCGACGACGAGTCCGACGACATCGACATCGAGAAGTGGGGCCGCGCGCGCTCGACGACCTGGCGCGTGACGCTCGGCTAGCGGGCTTTTTTAGGGCCGTCACTCCCAAGGGTGAGCAATGACTGTCCGGGTGGAGCGGTCGTTCGAGTTACCGGTAGCGCGCGAGCGCGTCTGGGAGTTCATCGCCGACCCGGCGAGACGGGCCGGGGCGATCAGCGTCGTCGACGAGTTCACGGTCCACGACGACGGCAGCGCGACCTGGCAACTCAGGCTCCCGATCCCCGTCATCAAGCGCACTATCACCGTCGAGACCGAAGACGAGGAGGTCCGGGCACCCGAGTACGTCCGATTTTCGGGCCGCTCGCGGGTCATGAACGTCGTCGGCGAGCACGAACTCGTCGAGACCGATGGCGGGACGCGCCTCGAGAACCGGTTCGTCGTCGACGGGTCGGTGCCCGGCGTCGAGCGCTTCTTCCGGCGCAACCTCGATTCGGAGATCGAGAACCTCGAGGCGGCCCTCCTCGACTATCTGGAGGCCGAGGCGTGAGAACCGCTGAGCGACGACCGAGGTGATCCGGCCGTGAAACTCGCACTCGCCCAGATCCGCGTCGAACCCGGCGAGGTGGACGCGAACGTCGCGCGAGCGACCGAGGCCGTCGCGGACGCCGCCGCGGCGGGCGCCGACCTCGTGGCGCTCCCGGAACTGTTCTCGGTCGGCTACTTCGCGTTCGACCTCTACGACCGACTCGCCGAGGGCCTCCACGGCCCGACGCTGTCGGCGCTCGCCGACGCCGCGGCCGACCACGGCGTCGCCGTTCTCGCCGGGTCCATTGTCGAGGATCTCGCCGCCAGTCGCGAGGCGGGCATCGAGACGCCGGCCGCGTCGGGGCTGGCCAACGCCGCCGTCTTCCTCGGCCGCGACGGCGAGCGCCGCGCGGTGTATCGCAAGCACCACCTCTTCGGGTACGGGTCGGCCGAACAGGACCTGCTCACGCCCGGCGAGTCGCTCCCGACCGTCGCCTTCGAGGACCACGTCGTCGGCGTGACGACCTGTTACGACCTGCGATTCCCGTCGCTGTATCGCCGCCTCCTCGACCGCGATGTGACCTGCGTGCTCGTCCCGAGCGCGTGGCCCTATCCGCGGGTCGAACACTGGACCCTCCTGCCGCGGGCGCGAGCGGTCGAGAACCTGCTGTACGTCGGCGCCGTCAACGGCGTCGGGAGCTTCGACGACGCGACGCTCCTGGGGCGCTCGGCGGTGTACGACCCCTGGGGAACGACGCTCGCCAGCGCCGGCGACGAGACGGCGCTGGTGACCGCGACGGTCGACCGCGAGCGCGTCGACGAGGTGCGTGCGGAGTTCCCGGCGCTCGAGGACCGGCGCGTCTGAGCGGGGCCGGCAGACCGGAACAGGCAGGCCAGCGGGACGGGCCGGTACCGAGAGCGACCGAGCCGCAGTCGGTATCGCGGGACTGCGGGGTCAGTCACGAGATTTATGACCCTGGGGGGGTTAGCCTCAGTCGCCGGCGACGACGCTTTTCACGTCACAGCCGGCGAATCCGCGCTCGGCCAGGTCACGTCGACCCAACTCCCGTCCGGACGGGAATCCCGGTCGTCACCTCGTCCTCATCTCCCGCCTCGCCTTTCCGTTTCGGCGTCACGTCGTACCCGACTGATCGATAGCTATGGTACTCTGTGACTGTCTTCTGAGTTGAAATTTCGTAAAGGATATGTGTATTTGCACATCTCACTAACTACTGTGAACCGGCGAGAGTTCCTCTCTTCGGCTGTTATCGCTTCCGCCGTCACGACGGCGGGGTGTGTCGACTTCTCGAGCGGCGGTTCGGACACCTGTTCAGTCGACGAGCGACAACACGAAACCGACAGTCCAGCCACCGGGACGTTCGGCGACAGCACCAGTGAAACGCTGAACGCCTCGTTTCACGCTTCACAGGCAGTTTCGGACGCGAGCGGATCCGATGTCGCGTCCGGAGATATCTACTGGCGGACTCGTTTCCCGGGACCACCGAGCGGTTCGGCCGGTGTCGCCATTGTTGGAGGGACCGTCTGTTTCGGTGGTGAACGCCTGTACGGGGTGGGCCAGGCGACCGGTGAGGTCGAATGGTGTCGATCGCCAGGGATAATTCGCCCTTCGGCACCGGTCCTGCACGAGGGTACTCTCATCGTCGGCGAGAAAATATCACCTGACGAGGACGGAGGGGTTCGTGCGCTGGACCCTGCAAGTGGGGACGACCGGTGGCGAAACACCGAAGTCGGATCCGTCGGCGCGAGACCAACGGTGGCCAATGGGACGGTATTCCTGAGTGGGAGTATCGAAAACCAGACGATAAGCGCGGTCGACCTGGAGAGTGGCGACCTGCGCTGGAAAGAGACAGTCGAGGGTGCGGCGCGGAGTCCCCCCGTACCGTCGTCCGAGACACTTCTCGTCCGGACCCAATCCCGACTCCTCGCTGTCGATCAGGCCGACGGTTCGATCGAGTGGCAGACCGATGCCGGCGGATCCGTTCGCTCGCCCGTCGTCGCCGACGGGACGGTGTTCACACAGACCGGACCAGCGACGTTCGCCGCGCTCGATGCCGCGACAGGGGACGAGAACTGGTCGGTAACGAATGCGGAGGAGCGCGACCTCGACATGCACGCGTGTGTCGACGACGAAACCGTCTACGTGGCGCTCACTGGGGAAGGACGCGACGAGGTCGTTGCGCTCTCCCAGGCCGACGGGACCGAACGTTGGCGTGCGACCGCCGAGCGGACCGCGTCGCGATACGACGTGCTCGGGACCCCCGATTCGCTGTTCGTCGCATCGGAGGACGGAATGGCGGCGCTCCGGACGACCGACGGCACGGTTCGGTGGTCACGAGGGTTCCCGACACGCAGTGACGAAGATGTCGTCTACAGCGGGACTCCGGCCGCGTTCGGCGTGACGAGCGGTGCGTTGTACGCACTCACCGGGAGCGGCGACCTGTTCGCCCTCGCTCGATAGCAGTCTTCTCACCTGGCGTTACTCACGTTCGGTCTTGATGTCCGCCGAGAGCCCCTGCGCGAGCTCGATGTCCTCGGCGTTGTTCAGCGTCCAGGCGGTGCGCTCGGTGACCGCCTCGATGACCTCGCGGGCGCTGGGCGACCCCTTCCCGGACTTCTTGACGCCGCCGAAGGGGAGCTGGACCTCCGCGCCGATACACGGCAGGTTCCCGTACGCGAGGCCGACCTCGGCGTTGTCGCGGTAGTAGTTGATCTGGCGGTAGTCCTCGGAGATGATCGCCCCAGCCAGCCCGTAGGGTACGTCGTTGTGGATCTCGATGGCGCGTTCGATCCCCCCGGAGTACTCGATGAGCGCGACGTGCGGGCCGAACACCTCCTCGTGAATGCACCGCAGATCCGGGTCGTAATCGACCTCGTAGACGAACGGGCCGACCCAGAAGCCCTCGTCCATCCCGTCCGGGATCTCCTCGGTGTCGAGTTCGGCCCTGTCGACGAGTACGTCGACGCCTTCCTCACGCGCGAGGTCGTTGTACTCGCGGAACTTCTCGACCTGGCCGGCGTCGGCGAGCGGGCCCATGAACGTGTCCTCGTCGAGCGGGTCGCCGACGGCTACCTGTTTGGCCATCTCGACGAACCGCGCCCTGAACTCGTCGTAAACGTCCTCGTGGACGACGAGGCGCTCGCTGGAGACACAGCGCTGGCCGGTGGTCTTGAACGACGACAGCACCGCCGCGTCGACGGCGATGTCCAGGTCAGCCCGGTCAGTGACCACGATGGCGTTTTTCCCGCCCATCTCGAGGGCGGCGTCGCGACCGGGGACGCCGCCGAGTTTCTCGTCGATTTCGTGGCCGACTTCGGCCGAGCCGGTGAACAGGACCGTGTCGACGCGTGCGTCCTCGACGATGGCGTTGCCGGCGTCGCCGAAGCCGTGGACGACGTTGAACACGCCGTCGGGGACGCCGGCGTCGGTCATCATCTCGGCGACGGTCTGTCCGCACAGCGGCGTCTGTTCGGCGGGTTTCCAGACGACGGTGTTCCCTTCGACGAGCGTCACCGCGAGGTGCCAGAACGGGATCGCGACCGGGAAGTTCCACGGCGTGATACAGCCGACGACGCCGCGTGGCTTTCGGCGCATGTACGCGTCCTTGGCGGCGACTTCCGAGGGGACCACGTCTCCGTGGGGGTGGCGGGCGTTGCCGGCGGCCCACTCGACCATGTGGGCGGCCTCGACCACGTCCGCGCGCCCCTCGTTGATCTCTTTCCCGCATTCGCGGGTGACGATCTCCCCGAGTTCGTCGGTACGGTCACGCAGTTCGTGATAGACATCCCACAGCACCTCCGCGCGGTCGACGTAAGAGAGCGCGCGCCACTCGTCGAAGGCCGCCGCGGCGGCGTCGACGGCGGCCTCGACGTCGGCCGGCGTCCCCCTGTAGAACTCCCCCAACCGCTCGCCGGTGGCCGGGTCCTCGCTGACGAACGTCTCCCCGCTCTCGCCGGCCGTCCACTCGCCGTCGACGTAGTGTCCCCCGATCTTCTGGTTTCCGTCGCTCATGCTTGTGAATACGCCCGGGACCGGCAAAAGTCCTCGCGCTCGCCGTACTCTGCGGACATGAACCGACAGAGTGTACTGGAACTGAATTGGTGTAATATCAATTACGATACTCACACCAAACATTGATTAGTTGCATCGTGTATTATTAATTGTGAAGGTTACGCCGACGGCGTGCTCGAACGGAGGGAGAAAACATGTCAACGTCGAATGCCACGGGCGGAGACGCGCCCCGCCGTCGAGAGACCGATACGTCGGTCAGCGAGGGGTTACCGGAGGAGTTCCCGAAAGTCGTCGCGTTCGAGGGGTCGACGCGGGCCGACCTGTACGAGCAGTGGGTTCCCGGCCGGATCGGATTCGAACGGCCTGAATCACTGTCGGCGGCGCGGGACATTCTGAACGAGTCCGTGGCTGTCGTGCTGGTTCGACACGAGCTATCGGCGGGGATGCGTCGTTCGATCCACGACCTACTCGACAAACGGACGACGGAGTGCAGGGTGCTGTTGACGACATCCGGGCGGTCTCCGGTCGCGGACGACATCTTTGACGCGGAGCAGTGCCTGAGCGAACCGATCGACAGGGAGAAATTCGCCGACGCCGTGAGTCGGCAGGTCCACCTGGTGGCGTACGCGATGCTCCTGAAGCGGTACTACGAGACGACGGCCGCCGTCGCGTCTCTGGAGGTCGAACTCGACGACCGGGCGCGGTCGGAGGACGAACAGTACAAGGATCTGAGCGAGCGAGTCACCTGTCTCAAGGCCCAACTCGACACGCTCAGGCGGCACCTGGACCCGGAAGACGTCAAGCAGACGCTGATCGGGATAGTGCCGCCGGCCTTCGAGCGGGAAGCCAACGAGCGACCGGCCAGCGACAGCAAGTATCGGCCGAACAACTGTCACAAGTGCGGCCGGGACTGGAACGTCAACCCCGACGGCTCCCGCGCGGGGTACAAGCGACTCAGTTCATTCGTGTGGAAGTGCGACAAGTGTGGGACGATATACGACCGGTCTGCCCCCACGAACAACCAGATCGAACCGCGGACGTGACCCGACGGACCCGAACTCCGGAACGGCCCCAGCTACCGCCGTTCCGGGCGACTTACGAGTCCGACGCGACGACGCCGAGGGCCGCCTCGAAGTGGTCGCGGCCGATCGTCACCTCGTCGGCCCGCTCGTTTGCCTCCGCCGGATCGATCCCCTCCGCGACCTCGCTAATCGCGCGCATCGATGCATCGCGGACGAGCGCTTCGATCTCCGCCCCCGAGAACCCGGCGGTGTCGGCGGCCAGGTCGTCGAGATCCACGTCCTCACCCAGGGGCTTGCCCTCGGTGTGGACCGCGAGGATCTTCCGGCGGGCGCTCTCGTCGGGGTCGGGCACCTCGACGTGTCGTTCGAGTCGGCCCGGCCGCAAGAGTGCGTCGTCGATGATGTCCCGGCGATTGGTCGCCGCGAGCACGACCAGATCGGGGTTCTCGGCGGCGCTGTCGAGTTCCGAGAGCAACTGCGAGACGACCCGCTCGGTCACCTCGTTGTTGCCCATCCCGCGTTCGCCGGCGATGGCGTCGATCTCGTCGAAGAAGACGATGGCCGGCGCCGTCTGGCGGGCGCGGTCGAACACCTCGCGGACGGCTTTCTCGCTCTCGCCGACGTACCGGTCCATCAACTCGGGGCCGGCCACGCGGATGAAGTTGACGCCGCTCTCGCCGGCGACCGCCCGCGCGAGCAGGGTCTTGCCGGTTCCCGGTGGGCCGTAGAGCAGGACCCCCGAGGGCGGGTCGGTCCCGGTCGCGGTAAAGAGGGGCCCGTACTCCAGGGGCCACTCGACGGCCTGTTCGAGCGTGTCCTTGGCGCCGTCGAGGCCGCCCACGTCCTCGAAGGTCACCGTGGGCGACTCGGCGACGTACTCGCGCATGGCCGAGGGTTCGACCGCCCGGAGCGCGGCGTCGAAATCCTCGCGGGTGACGGCGGGCTCCGCCCGAGTGCGCCGGAGCGCGTGCATCGCCGCCTCGGTCGTGAGCGTGTGCAGGTCCGCGCCGACGAAGCCGTGGGTCCGTGCGGCGATGCGGTCGAGGTCGACGTCGTCGCCGAGGGGCATCCCGCGCGTGTGGACGTCGAGTATCTCCCGGCGGCCCCCCTCGTCGGGAACGCCGATTTCGATCTCACGGTCGAAGCGACCGCCCCGCCGGAGCGCGGGGTCGATGGCATCAACGCGGTTGGTCGCGCCGATGACGATCACCTGTCCGCGCTCCTCGAGACCGTCCAGGAGCGTCAACAGTTGTGCGACGACGCGGTTTTCCATGTCCGCGTCCTCGTCTCGCTCGCCCGCGATGGCGTCTATCTCGTCGATGAAGACGATGGCCGGCGCGTTCTCCTCGGCCCGGGTGAAGGCCTCACGCAGGCGCTCCTCGCTTTCGCCCTTGTATTTCGAGACGACCTCCGGCCCGGAGATCACGTCGAAGTAGGCGTCGACCTCGTTGGCCACCGCGCGAGCGATGAGCGTCTTGCCCGTGCCGGGTGGCCCGTAGAGCAAGACCCCACGCGGCGGCGAGATACCGAGTCGCGTAAAAAGATCGGGATCCGACAGCGGGAGTTCGATCATCTCCCGGACCTGCTCGAGTTCGTCGTCGAGGCCGCCGATGTCCTCGTAGGAGACGCCGGTCCGAGAGGCCGACTCCTCCGGGGTCGTCCCGGCCTCGGCGTTCCCGCCAGTCGATCCACTGCCCGACGCACCGGCCGATCCGCCACCCGACACATCGGCCGAACCGTCGTTGGCCGACGCACCGGACGATCCGCCGCTGGCCGAGGGACCGCTAGCTGCCGACCCCCCCTCGTGGCGGACCGGCGGCAGGACCGTGATATCGGTTTCGTCGGTGATGTGGACGGCGCCGCCGGGGTCGGTGTCCGAGACGGCGAAGGCGCCGACGCCGTCGACGTGGACCTCCTCGCCCTCGCGGAGCGGACGGTCGACCAGCGCGCGACGGACCGCGGCCTCGCGCTGGCCCCCGTCGAGTCCGACCGACTGGGCCAGGCGGACGGTGAGGCTGTCGGCCTCCCGGACGGAGGTCTGTTCGACGGTGACGGTATCGCCGATGGTCGCACCGGCGTTGGCGCGCGTGTCCGCGTCGACGCGAACGTACTCCCCCGTCCCGCTCTCGGGCCAGGCCTTCGCCACCGTCGGGCGGTCCCCCTCGATGACCAGGGGGTCGCCGCTCAACACGCCGAGTCGCCCGCGGACCGTTTCGGGGACCCGAACGATCCCCCTGCCCGCGTCGCGCTTTTTCGCACCCTTGACGGTCACCTCCATGGCGTCGCCGCGCTCTCCCATACTCCCGGCTATTGGGCCGACTGCCTTTACCGTTCCCCTGTAGACGACAGAAGGCCCGGACCGGAGAAACGCATTTACGGCGCGGCGTCGGACGTGACAGTATGGTGGTAACGACCGAGCGCGACGGGATGACCTGGTACGAGTGTGAGGCCTGCGGCCTCATGTTCGACGACCAGTCCGACGCGCAACAACACGAGGACAACTGCGACGCCGAGGAACCGTCCTACATCCAGTGAGCGGCCCTGACCACCGATTCGACCCCAGCCATCGGATCGATCCCGATCACCGGTTCGGTCCGGGAAATCGGCCCGATTTCGGCCGACGATCCGTGCCGCTCGGAGCCGTTCAGCCCTCGACGATCTCGTAACTCCGCTCGTCCAGTTCGTCCTCCTCGAAGACGAACACCCGGCCGTCGACGGCCGAGACGTCCGCCTCGACCTCGACCCGGTGGGAGTCGACCTCCGCCACGACGCCCGGAAAGAGGCTCTCTTCGTCGCCCTCGTCGACCAGCACTCGACCGACCCCGGTCTCCTCGAGGATGTCGTCGTGCGTGTTCAGGTCGTTGACGTAGACGAGCACGCCCTGTGTCTCGGTCGCGTCGGTGACCAGCACGTGGACTTCCTTGCCCGGCCCCGTTCGGACGCTCCCTTCGACTGTCCGCGGGACGCCCCGGTAGAACGCCTCCCGCCCGTCGAGGTACTCGACAGCCACGCCGTTCTCGGTGAGTTCCACGCCGAGCGTGTCCGGCGGCACGTCGTTGCGCGCGCTCATAGCCCGCCCTACCGGACAGCGACTCAAAAGCGCGCCGTTCCCGGGCCGGCGTGGTGATGGAGTTCCCCCCATCCCGCGTCGTCCACCCCCGCCCCGCGTCGTCCACCCCCGCCCCGCGTCGTCCACCCCCGTCCCGCGTCGTCCACTCCCACCCCGCGTCCTCCGCTGACGCGTTTCCACAGAAGTAAGTAGTCCCCGGAGCGATGGATGGACGATGGAAGGACAGGCAGTCGCCCCGGCGGCGGGGACCGTCCTCAACGCGCTGGCGACGGGGACAGGGTCGGCCTTCGCTATCGACGAATACACCGAAGCGACGGTCGAACTCGACCCCGACCGCGACGGCGTGACGGGCACGATCGCGGAAGACGCCGACGCCGACACGGCCCTCATCGAGCGCTGCGTTGCGGTCGTCACCGACCGCTTCGGCGCGGGCGAGGGCGCCACCGTCCGGACCGAAAGCGAGGTGCCGATGGCCTCCGGGCTCAAGAGCTCCAGCGCGGCCGCGAACGCGACGGTGCTCGCGGCGCTCGAGGCCGTCGGCGCGACCGACGAAATCTCCCGGACCGAGGCCTGCCGGATCGGCGTCGAGGCCGCCCGCGATGTGGGTGTGACCGTCACCGGCGCCTTCGACGACGCGAGCGCGAGCATGCTCGGTGGCGTCACCGTCACCGACAACACCGAAGACGCACTGCTCGCCCGCGAGGAGCGCGACTGGGCGGTCCTCGTCTGGACGCCGCCCGAGCGCTCCTTTTCCGCCGACGCGGACGTCGAGCGCTGTGAGCGGATCGCGCCGATGGCCGAACTCGTGGCGGAACTGGCGCTCGACGGCACGTTCGGGCGCGCGATGACCGTCAACGGGCTCGCCTTCTGCGCGGCGCTTGACTACCCGACCGACCCGCTCGTGGCGGCGATGCCCCACGCCCGCGGCGTCTCGCTGTCCGGGACGGGCCCGAGTTTCACCGCCGTCGGCGACCGCGCGGACCTCGCCGCGGTGCGGGACCACTGGGACGACCTGCCGGGGCGGACCTGGCTGACGCGGACACAGACCGACGGAGCGACCAACATATGACCGACAACGACACACCCGACGAGCAGTGGACGGCCGAGGGCGCAACGCTGGACGCCGAGGAGATGGACCTCGACGAACTCCGCGAGGAGATCCGCTCGATCGACCGCGAAATCGTCGAACTCATCGCCCAGCGAACCTACGTCGCCGACACCATCGCGAGCGTCAAGGCCGACCGCGACCTCCCCACGACCGACGAACAGCAGGAACAGGAAGTGATGGACCGGGCCGGCGAGAACGCCGAGCAGTTCGATGTCGACTCGAACCTCGTGAAGGCCATCTTCCGCCTGCTCATCGAACTGAACAAGGTTGAGCAACGGGAGAGTCGGTAGGGAAACGAACGGCTGTTACGGGACTTATTCTCCGTCAGTTGGTTCGAGCGGGACTCGGTCGACCTCGATGTCCGCTCGGATCTCTTCGGCCGGTGCGGTACGGAGTTCGCCCGCAGCCTCGCGGACAGCCGTCAGCGGGTCGTCCGCAACCGGTATCAGCTCGATCCTGTCCTCGTACGTGACGACGTGGAACTTGTGGCCGTACTTCTCGCGCACCTCCTTCGGAATGTATAGCCGCCCCTGCCCGTCTATCTCTGTTGACATAGCCGGACCTACGGCACCATTGTGAAATAATCTTACCACGGGTACGCGTGCAGTGGTGTTCCAGGAACGCTTCCGTTCGCATCGGAATACCCACGGACCTCGCGCCCGCGAACGCGCTCCGAGCAGTCGCAGCAACTCACGGAACTCCGCAGCGAACTCACTCGTTCCCGGGATACGTCTCCGCGAGCGCGTCCAGTGCCTCGTGGTGTTCGGTGGTGTGTGGCGCGGTCAGCGGCGAGACGCTGACGCGCCCGTCGACCACGGCGCGGCGGTCGGTCCCCTCGGGGTCGGGGATGTCCCCGTCGGCCATCCGCTCCCAGATCCGGTCGTGGATCTCGATACCGTCGGCACCGCGTACCGCGGTCATCTGATACACGTCGGAGGGGCGGGTGACGGCGAGGTCGGCGGCCCCCCACTCGGCGACCGGGGCGTTGACGTTCAGGTAGTCGGCGCGGTCGAACACGCCGCTGTCCGGCGCGTGCTCGACGAGGTAGCGCGTCGCGCGAGTCGCCTCCGCGTAGCTCTCGGAGTCGACGTCGACGTCCGACAGCGCGGTGTCGTCGTCGACCGGGACGTACATCGAGACGGCGATGGCGGGCACGTCGAAGAAGGTGGCTTCGACGGCCGCGGAGACGGTCCCCGAACGCCCGAGGACGTACGCGCCGAGGTTCGCCCCCTCGTTACACCCGGCGACGACGAGGTCCGTATCGGGAACGAGCGAGCCGAGGCCGGCGACGACGCAGTCGGCCGGCGTCCCCTCGATTGTGTACCCGCGTTCGTGCTCGTGGACGGTCACGTTGTGCGAGAGGGTTCGCCCGACCGCACTCTTGTCCTCGGCCGGCGCGACGACGGTCACGTCGCCGACCGCTTCGAGCGCGTCGTAGACGGCCCGGATCCCGGTCGCGTCGATACCGTCGTCGTTCGTCAGGAGGATCGACGGCTCGTCCGTGGAGTCGGTCGACGACTCGTCCATAGGTTCACTCCCCGCGACAGCGACAAAAACACACCGGCGTCCGGTCGAGGGGACCGGTACCGCGGGGAGCGATTGTCGCCCATCAGGGCGGCACGCGGTCGACGACCGTCTCGCCGTCGACGACGAGGTTGTACGCGCCCTCGTCGTCGTTCCAGAGGACGAGGACGTTCTCGACGGCGAGCAGGTCGCCGTAGCCCGCCGTCCGGAGGTCCGCGTTCAGCGTCGACTCCTCGGTCAGCACCGCGAAGTGGTCCGCGGTCTGGCTCCCATCGGCGATCCGGTAGAGCGGGTTCCCCCCGTCGGAGAGGTCGTGGCTCAACTTCGCGAAGAAGGCGTCCACGCGGTTCGTGACGTGCGAATCGCTGTTGGCTAGCTTCGCCGTCCGCGACTCGTCGAGCGAGATATCGTATCGACGGCGCCCGTCGAGTCGCAGGACGCTGTAGGCATACTGGACGTCCACGTTGACGAACTCGCCGTCGCCGGCCGTCGACTCTCCGGCCGATTCAGCGACTGTGGTGTCGGCCGACTCGCCGGTGGCCTCGTCCAGTCGGCGCTGGAACGGCGGCACATCCAGGTCGGGTCTGACGTCGAACGACCAGCAGTCGTCGCTCGGCCTGGCGCCGGGCCAGAGCCTGACCGTCGGTCCGTAGATGGTGAACGGGCCGTCGTCGGCCACCGCGCGTTCGACCGTTCGGAGGCCGATGGCGGTGTTGCGGTCAGCCGGCGCGAGCGCGACGACCGTGCCGTCCTCGGCCAATGATTTCCCGTAGCGTTCGACGACCGCCGCCGGATCGTCGAGTTCGCTCAGGACGTTCGAGAAGAGTATCAGGTCGAACGCGGCCTCGCCGGAGCGGTGGCTCCCGGGGTCGAACCCCTCGGCACGCTCGCGGTGGACGGCGGTGTGGAAGTTCCGCCGGGTCTCGTCGAGCATCGCTTCGAGCACGTCGGCGTTCGCGCTCGGTTCGACCGCGTGGTAGTCGACGAGCGCGTCGTCGGGCAGCAGGTCGTGCAGGCCGAGCGCGGGGCCGCCCACGCCCGCGCCCACATCGAGAACGCGGAGTCGGCGCGGGATCAGCCCGTCCGCCGCGAGGTCAGCGAGGACGTACTGGACCGCGGCGTAGTAGTCGGGGAGGTGGTAGACGGCGTAGGCCAGCGCGGTTTCGGCGTCGTACTCGACGGCCCGCCCGTGGAGGTAGTCGGCCTTGATCTCGCGGATCCGATCACGGAGGGCCGCGCCGGATTCTCCCTCGGGCCAGCCAGGGCCGTAACGCTCGACGAGCATGTCCTCGAGGACGCGCCCGTAGCGCTGTGGAACTGACTCGACGCCGTGGAACGCCGGGGTGAACGCCCCGTCCTCGACGGGGACGAAGGTGCCGTCGCCGCGCTCGATCAGGCCGAGGTCGACGGCCGACTCGCGGAGCACCTGTCGCACCGCAGCCGGGTGGGGCGTTCCGGCGACGTACTCGTGGATTTCGTCGGGGTCGACCGGCCTGACCTCCCGGAGGTACTTCGCGTTCGACCGGACCGCCTCGCGCTGGTCGGCGTTCATCGGTCGTCACCGTCGGTTCGGTCCGCGGCCGGTCCGTCGGTCTCGCGTCGGTCCGCGACCGACCCGTCAGGTCTGCGGCGGCCGGCCTCGCGGTACAGGTCCGCGAAGGTTTCGCCGCCCGCGTCGGCGATATCGCGGGCGGCCGCCGCCACGCCCTCGGCCCCGTCAAAGGCGGCCTGGATGTCGGCGTACACCCGCGGGTCGTTGCCGGTCACCTGGTCGAGCAACTCGAACAGGCCGGCCGAGACGGGCGTCTGGAACTCTTCGCGGATATCGTCAGCGGCAAGCCCGAAAGCGAGGATAGCCGCGTGAGCGCTCGCCTGTACTGTCTCCATCGCGTCGTCGTGTTCGGCCGGCGTCGTCTCGAACAGGCCGTTTCCGGCCGCGGTCAGCCCCTCGCGGATACGGTCGGTGACCGGTCCCGTCGCGTCGGCGACGACGGCGACGGTGCCCGGCGCGTTGTCCGCGGCGAAAAGCGGGTGGAGACTCAGCCGCTCCAGCGACGGGCCCGCGGCGGCCATCGCGTCGACGGCCGGCCCCATCACGCCCGTCACGTCGACGAGCGCGCGCTCGGCCCGTCCGGCGTGGGCCTCGACGGCCGTCTCGAGGGCCGGTATCGGAACCGCGAAACAGACGGCGTCGAAGCGCTCGTCGGCGTCCACGGGGACCGCCCGCGCTGCGAGGGCAGCGGGCGCGCCCGCGGCAGCGGCCGCGGCCGCGTCGGGGTCGGCGTCGGTGAACGCGACTGCGGGCGGGTCGGTCAGCCCCGCGGCGAGTGCGTCGGCGAGCCACCGCCCCATCTCCCCGGCGCCGACGACGAGCAGATTCATGCCTCGGGATTCCGCGGCGCCGCTCAAAAGCCGTTCGGTCAGCCCTGTTCCGACCCGCGACGGCGCCGGTTGATGGCAGCGACCGACCGCGGCGACTGACGGCGGTGATCGGCCGCGGTCCTGCGGTGGAGTCGCCGCCGCGCCACGCGGTCTGAAAACGCTTAACACGCGGCCCCGAGATGAGTTCGCCATGAGACGAGTCCGCTTTCGGGATTCTGCCGGGAACGTCCGTGGGGGCCGCTGGACGACCATGGACGGAGAGGACGTCGTAACGGCCGCCTCGGGTCCGTACGGCCGCATCGCCTTCGGCGACGAGACGTTCGACCCCGAGGAGGTCGATATCTTGCCGCCCTGCGAACCGACGAAAATCGTCGCGGTCGGGCGCAACTACGCCGACCACGCCGCCGAACACGACGCCGAAGTGCCCGACCGGCCGCTGCTCTTTCTGAAGACGCCCAACACCGTCGCCAGCCACGGCAGCACCGTCACGCTCCCCGCGGGGAAAGAGCGCATCGATTACGAGGCCGAACTCGGCGTCGTCATCGGCGAGCAGTGCCGCAACGTCTCCGAGAGCGAGGCCGACGACGTCATCGCCGGCTACACCTGTCTGAACGACATCTCGAACCGCGACGACCAGGAGCGCGAACAGAACTGGGTCCGTGGCAAGGCCTTCGACAACGCCGCCCCGCTCGGCCCCGTCATCGCCACCTCCGAGCACCTCTCCGAGGACGCCGCCATCGAGACGCGCGTCAACGGCGAAACCGAACAGTCCTCGACCATCGACCGGATGGTCTTCTCGGTCCCCGAACTCATCGCGGAGATCACGGCCTACATGACGCTGGAACCCGGCGACGTCATCGCCACCGGGACGCCCGAGGGCGTCGGCCCGCTCTCGGACGGCGACGACGTGGAAATCGAGATCGAAGGCGTCGGCACGCTCGAACACTCCGTGCGGATCCCGGAGTGAAAGAGCAAACCGAGACACCGCCGATTACAGGATCATCACGATCCCGATCCCGACGAAAAAGTACAGGATATGTTCATTCTGTGGTCGCTCGTATTCGAGACCTGGGAGATATCTACCGAATACTACGAGGCTGGAAACCCCGAATGCCAGGATGACGAATAGCCCCACGAAACTCAGATAGAGATGGAGGAGTACGGATCCTACGAGCCCGAATACTATCATCAGATCCGTAACCGAATCCCACGAGCCGGACCGGGATTTTTGCAACCCGTGTTCCCCATCTGCGGCCGGCGTCATGGATAGCTAGTGATTCTGGGAATTGATAAATATACCGAAGGGTGTGCTGCTGGTTCCGCGTGTGGTGTGGTACCACAATTTGTCGTTCCTTTATCATCACCCGGTCTGACAGTCCGGGTACGACGATGTTGATCTCCCCACACTGAACGCGAGTCCGGTCGCGGGAACGGTCCGTTCCTCCGGCGGGGCTCTCCGGCACCGAGGTACTGCGATCCGACCACCACACCCCCGCCACCATGAGACGAAATTCACGCCGTTCGACCGAATCGTCCGCTCGACAGTTCGACGCCGTTCGCTACCGGTCGACCTGGCGAAGCGTGGCCGTCTCCCTTGCGGTCGCACTCGCCGCACCGATAGCCATCTGGGCCATCGCGTTCCCGGTCCGGACGCTCGCACTGGCGCTCGGCGTCGCGTACGCCGTCGTCGTCGCACGGACCGCGCGCCGCTACCGCGACTCCGTGGTCGCGGCCACGCGCCGGGCCGCCGGGCGCCTCGTCAGTCGGGTGACGCCGAACTGACGACCCGGTTTTTCGAAAACAGCGCCGTTCAGACGGTGTATTCGTCCTCGCGCAACTGGACGTACGCGTCGTTCCCGAATCCCCGCTTGGTCCACTTGTAGTCGGCGACCACTTTCAGGGCCGTCCAGCCCGACCCGAGGGCCCCGGCCCAGTCGTAGCCGCCGCGGGATTTCATCCTGCTGACCGCGGCGAACGCGCGGTCCCACTCGGCGGGCCCCCAGCCACGGACGATTTCCGCGAAGGTGACGTTCCGCAGGATCTCGTCGCCGATGGCGGCCTTCCACTCGTCGTTGTAGCGTTCGAGTTCGCCCTGTGCGGCCAGTTTCCCGGCGATCCGGCCGGTGCGGACGGCCACGTGGTCGCCCCCCTCGTGGAACGCCGATGTCGTGCCCATCGCGCCGCCGACCACCGCGATTCCGGCGCGGGTCGGCGACTCGATCGGACGGGTCGAGGAGATGGGGTAGGCCTCGGTACCGCCCTGCTTGCCCCGGTCCTCGACGAGCGGGAAGTCCGCGAGGTCGTAGTCGGGATACTCGCGTTCGAGGAGGCGCTCCAGATAGACCGACCCCGAGGGTATCGAGTCGTCCTCGGGCCGCAACAGGGCGTAGTCCTCGCGGTTCTCCACGGCGTCGATGTCGACGCCGATGGGCATCGTCAGCCCGACGCGGGCGACGTTGTCGTCGTTCGGGAATATCCACGGGTAGGCGGTGTGGCCGGGCATCACGCCCCACCAGAACTTGATGTGGGCCGGGTCGAACAACTCCTCGGGGATCCGCCGATGTTCCTGGTAGGCGATATGGTTCGCCTCGTTGGCGGCGAGGTAGTCCGAGACGGAGCGCCCCTGGGGCATGAACTGGTCGAGGGTGCCCGTCGTGATCGTCCGCTGGGGGCCGTCGGCGAGGACGAGGTACTCGGCTCCGACAGTGTCGCCGTCCGCGAGTTCGAGCGTGTGGCGCGGGTCGCCGTTCGGGTCGCTCTCGACCGACCGGACGCTCGTGCCGACGCGATACCGGCCGCCGACCTCCTCGGCGCGGTCGCGGAGCCAGTTGTCGAACCTCGCGCGGTGGAATGCGAAGCCGAAGGAGTCGTAGGAGGCGTCGATGCCCGTCGAGTCGAGCGTGACCGACTCGTTCGGGCCGATGAACTCCGCGCCGTCCAGTACGCTCAAGATGACGTCGTCGGGGATTTCCTCGACCGAGACACCCATGATGTCGAGCCAGTAGTCGAGCATCCCCGCGGCGTCCGTCGAGTCGGGGCCGAGTCGGTCCCGGTCGTCGCGGGGGACGCCCTTCTCGACGACGAGGGCGTCGGCCCCCTCGCGGGCGGCCGCCCACGCCGCCGAGGTGCCGGCCGGCCCCCCGCCCACGATCGCTACGTCTACGCGGTCCATACGCCTACCCCTGCCTCCGGGCAGTATAAATCCACCCGCTTCGCGCACCCATTCCGGCGACGGACCGGCCTGTCGTGGCGACGGACGCCTGGGCCGGATCTCACGGTCCACAGTCGGACTGGACCTCACGGTCGATGACCAGACCTAACCCCGGCGTCGTCCAATCCGATTCCATGCCAGATCTGATGGATACGTTCATCGAGAACCGCTGGATGGTCCAGCCAAACCACGCCAACAGTCTCGGGACGACCCACGGCGGAAACGTCCTCAAGTGGATGGACGAGGTCGGCGCGATGTCGGCCATCCGATTCGCCGGTCGGGACTGCGTGACGGCCCGGATGGACAAAGTCGATTTCAAGCGCCCCATCCCGGTCGGCGAGACGGCGATGATCGAGGCGTACGTCTACGACGCCGGCGAGACGAGCATTCGGGTCCGACTGCGAGCGTTCCGCGAGAACCCCCGCACCGGCGAGTCCGAACTCACGACCCAGTCGTACTCGGTGTACGTCGGCATCGACGAGGACCACGACCCCGCGCGGGTCCCGGATCTGACCGTCTCGACCGACCGCGGCGCGGACCTCCGCGAAGCCGCGCTGGATGGCGTCGAAGACGAGTGACGCGCCCGAGTTTTTCTGCGCCGTTCCCGTATCGACAGGACTTCCCGGCGCCGATTGGCGTGGACTTATCCGCCGAGGCGGCGTATCCCGCGACATGACACTCGACGTCGAGACGCCACCGCCGCCGGAACTCCGGGCGATGGACCCAAACGAGTACGACGACACGCAGGTCTTCGAAGACGCCGACTACCGGCGCGACGAGATCGGGGCGTTTCTCGAGGACGGGGCCTGGGAACGGGCCTTCGAGGCGTGGGCCGAGGACACCGACCTCGACGAGGCGGCGTTCGGGATCGTCGAGGACCTCGGACTCATCCGCGAGTTCGACTTCTTCTGGGACTCCCACGCCGACCGCGTCGGCTATCACGCGCCCGGGATCCCCGAAGACTGGAAGGAACGGGAAGTCCACCCCGAACTCGACACGTGGGGGACCGTCTCGGCCATCAACGCGGGCCTCACGGGGTTAGGACAGGTCGTCTGTGACGTGCTGAAAGAGGAGTACATCGACTGGGAGGCCGAGTACGACGCGCCCGACGACCTCCCCGACTTCGAGACGTGACCGACGCTTTTCGTCCCGATTTCGTCAGTTCCACGTAACCGGGTCCGCGTGAACAGGCCTGCCCGAAGAAGTCCGCGTGAGCGGACCTGCGCGACGAAGTCCGCGCGAGAGCGGCCGCTACTCGCGCGGAACGGCGATGTTTCGAAGTGTCGCACCGCATTCCGGACAGGTATCCAGTGACTCCTCGGTCGTTATCCGCTTCAGACATTCAGGGCATTCGTATCGTTTTTCGCTCGGAGTGTACGGGTCTGTGTCGAACATACCTGTATCGATGCCCGACTGTCGTGTTAAGAGTTACCACAAGGGTGTATTAGGAATATTACGATCGATTACACCGTCGTTTCCGACTGGACGATCGTGCATAAATATCTGCCTTCGAGCGAGCGGCGGCGACGACGGCAACGGCAGCGACGGCGACAACGGCACCGACGGCGAATGACCTATCTGGTGTCGGTCGAGCCCGCACCCTTCATTACCCACCGCGACAGATGGGTCCGTATGGAAACCATCGTTCCCCCGACCGAGCGAGAGTGTGAACGGTGCGGGCGCCGCGACGTCTGGGACGAGGACGCCCAGAACTGGACCATCGCGACCGACGACGGCGAAAAACTGGCCGGCGACCCCCACTGCCTCCACGAGTGGGACATTAACGGGTCGTACAATCCCCTCGAAGGGAGTTCCTGACCAGCGCAGTCGGTCGATCGATCGGGAGCGACCGTGCTGACCTGACGCCCGTCCGCCGTGAGCAGTCACGTCTCGCTCACCCGCGGCGCGTCGCCGCCGTGTGGCGTGGTCCGTTCCCGGATCCGCGCGGCGTGAGTCGTCTCCGTCCCGTCGTCGAGTATCGCCACCGCTCCCGTTTCGTTCGGGAGTCGCTCGGCGATCGTCGAATCGACGTAGGTTGGCCGCGCACGCTCCAGCGCTTCGATATCGGCCTCGGCAGTGAGTCGATGGGCGAACAGGAGGTCCGTCTGTGACACCGCGACCGACGGCACGACCCCCGGACGCTGGGTCGCGAGAACGACACTCATCCCCGGCGCGCGGCCGCGCGTCAGGATCCGTTCGAGTCCCGACCGCGCCACGCCGTCGAAGAACGCGTGTGCCTCGTCGACGAGCAGCCAGGGGAGTCGGTCGACCGATTCCGCGACCCGGGCCCGGTACAGTTCGTCGGCGACGCCGCGAACCACGGCGTTCATCGCCGACTCCTCGTAGCCGGACAGATCGAGGACCGTCACCCCGGGGCCGGTCAGATCGCTCGCGTCGAGGCCGTCCGGGCCGAAGACGTTCCACGAGCGAGCGAGTCGGAGATGGTTCACCGCGGCGCGGACGTGCTCCCTGGGCGCAGTCCCGGCGCGAGTCGGATCGCCGACGGCACCGGTCCCGTCGTCAGCGTCGGGTTCGGTCCCCTGGTCGGTGTCGGAGTCAGTCCCCGTCCAGGCGCGCGCTCGCTCGCGCACGTACTCGACCATCCCGTCGAGCGAGTCGCGTTCCGCCGCGGCCCGCCAGACGAGACTTCCCGCCCCGCTCTCCGGCGAGAGCCCCAGCATGGACGGCCACGAGCGCGGGTCGACGGCGCCGGGCCCGACGATGGGGGCCGATTCGACCGCGGCGGGGACCGACTCGCTCGATCCGCTGTCGGCGAGCGTGGCGAAGACACCCATCGGGTCGACCACCACGGCCGCGGTTCCGTCGACCCGGGCGAGTTCCTCGGCGAGAACGCCGAGCGTGTAGGACTTCCCGTAGCCTCGCTTGCCGACGACCAGTCCGGCGTGGGGGCCGTCCAGGTCGAGGTACAGCGGCGCCCCGGCGCTCCCGTCGAGTGCCCGGTATCGGCCGATCCGGCCCGCCGGCCCGGCGTCGAGGCCCGCTTCCCGTCCGAGTACGAACGTCACGGGGGGTCTGGTCCCCGTCTGCTATTTGAACCTTCGGACGGCGACGGCCGCAGTCGCCCCTGCTGGCGGGAGCACGTACGAACAGTAGAACTGCGAAACGCGGGGAGAGCCAGGGCAGGGATACTAACCAAAGGTTCGGAGCCAAGCATTTAATAGGGTCCGAAAAAACACAACCTCTATGGCCGGACCCAGACAGGCTATCGAGACCCTCCGGGAGCGCATCGAGGACAGCGACGACATCTCTGATGCTGATGCCGAGGTGCTGCTGGAGTTCTCTGATCAACTGTTCCTCAGGTCGTCCGAGACGGGCGAACACCGTCACGAGAAGCTGTTGCGTCATGGTACGATTATCGCTGAAAACGTCGGTGGGGTGGCTGCTGCGCTCGACGACCGCGAGGCCGCCGAGGAGATCGTCTCGTGGATCCACGAGACCTACGGGAACGAGGAGACGAATCGAGACTACCGGGTCGCGATCCGGATGATCGGCCGGCACGCCAGCGACGGCGACGACTCGCCGCCCGAGAGCATCGACTGGATCCCGTCGGGAACATCCAGCAACTACGACCCTAAGCCCGACCCGGCCGAGATGCTCCACTGGGACGAGCACGTCGAGCCGATGATCGACGCGGCGCGCAACAGTCGTGACGCCGCCCTCATCGCGCTCGCGTGGGACGCTGGGCCCCGAGGCGGGGAACTCAAATCGCTGCGCTACGGCGACATCTCCGACCACGACTACGGTCTTCAGGTCTCCGTCGACGGGAAGCGCGGCCAGCGATCGGTCACGCTGATCCCGTCGGTCCCGTACGTCCAGCGCTGGCTCGACGACCATCCCAGCAAGGAGGGGACCGACCCGCTGTGGTCGAAGCTCTCGAAGCCGGAGCGTATCTCCTCGCGGATGCTCTACAAGGCCCTCGAGGAGTGCGCCGAGCGGGCGGATGTCGGCCTGCCGGTCACGCCGACGAACTTCCGGAAATCCTCGGCCAGCTACGCCGCCTCCGAGGGGTTGTCGCAGGCCCACCTCGAAGACCGCTACGGCTGGGTTCGAGGCTCCGACGCCGCGGCCCGGTACGTCGCTGTCTTCGGCGAGGCCAGCGACCGCGCGCTCGCGGAGATGCACGGGAAGGACGTCTCCGAGGACGACCAGTCCGACCCGCTCGGGCCTATCGAGTGCCCGCGCTGCGGCCGTGACACGCCGCGCGACCGCGACTTCTGTATGTGGTGCAACCAGGCGATCGAGCGCGGAGCGGTCGAAGACCTCGAGGATGACCGCCAGCAGATGCGACGGGACTTCCTGAAGTTCGCTGCGGAGAATCCCGAGATCCTCGAGGATGCCGAGCGACGCGAAGAGGTCGTCTCGGAACTCGCACGCGACCCCGAGATGCTGGGGGACGCGCTGGAGTTCATCGAAGCGCTGGGTCAGGACGACCATTAGGCCATCCCCCGCTGGCGTTTGAGCTCTTCGAACTCGGATTCGAGCGTCTCGAACTCGGGGTCGGACAACCCTCTGTCGAGGATCGTCCAAGCCATCGCGCGGCCCATCGAGTCCGAGGAGTGGCGGAGGATATCCACCAGTTCCTCGCGGTTTTCTCGTGCGTACTCTTCGATCGTCGTGTCGTCAGTCTTTCCAGTGATCATGATTCCTCCTCGGGTCGCTCAGTAGCCGCGTTGAAGATCATGCGTCGTCGAGTATCAGCGGGATCACCGTTGATAAACGAGAGGGCAGTCACCGCCGATCCCCTCCGTCAGAGAAGGCTTCGAGAGACGCATCTTCGTGGAGTTCGATCGCGTTGTCGATGTCGAAAGCGTATTCGACGCGCCGGCAGGGAATGTGGTCGTCCAGTGAATCCTCGCCGAACCACTCTGCTTGAATGTACTCGCTGTATTCGTCGGATGAGGTCGTGAACTCAAAGACCTCGTTTGCTGGCCAGAACCGCGACCAGACGAAGTCCTTGTATTCGTCCTCGCGGTCGATCCAGCCGTAGACATCGACGTACTGGTTGCCATCGCGCTCGCCGACGACAAAGCGGTCCCAGTCGACCACCGGAACAGCTGAAAGATACTCCGCGATCCACTCTCGCTTCTTTAGCGGCGTCTGCTCAGTGCCGTTCAAAGCGACCCCTCCGTTTTGATGGACCGCATAATGAGGCGGGGTCCGATTACCCAGATCAGAAACCCAACAGTACCCCAAATTATCGCGAACAATCCAAGGCCCTGCTCCGGGACGACACCGGTGAGGACCAGCGCAGCCAGAATGCCTGTTGCGAGGCCAGTGAACCACGCAGCGAGCGTCCTCAGGTTGTGTATAGCGGAGTGCAACTGCAACATCTCCAGCGCCGCATCCTCTTCGAGATCGCCATCAACATCGGCCTCGCTCACAAGCTGGCCGCCGTCGGTTCGCAACCCAGAACAGCAGTCGCGACTGGCCTCCGGATCGTAGTACCGAGCGCCACACTCGACACACGGCCAGACGGGCTCGAGCGGGTCGTCGGTCGGACCGACGATGCGGCGCGGCTGGGTGGTTTCGTCGCTCATAGGCGAGCGAGCACCCCACTACGAAGCATGACGTAACCAACGACATACGCGACTGGAATCGCGGCCCAGGCTGCGGCAGTACCGACGAACCACGGTAAATTTGCTTTGACAGCCATGTCAGCACCCATGGCCGAGAGAAAACCCGCGCTGCAGAGGACCATCAACCCGACCAGGAGGATTCCGAAATGGTCGTCGCGCTTCACGACCAGTCACCTCCGTCCTCGGCGCGCGTGAACGCGTGGTCCTCGATGTTGGTCTCCAGCGAGCGGATCGACGGCGACTCCACCTCTCCGCGAAGGCCGCCGATCACGGCCTGCTCGGCGCGGAGCTGGTGGACGCTCATCGCGACCTCGGTCAGGACCGCGTTCTGGTATTCGAGTTCGTCGGCGATGCGCTCCATCGCTTTGGCCTGGCGCTCGGCGGGGTCGTCGTCAGTCATCGAGCATCGCCTCCTTGGCGTTCTTGACCCGCTTGAACTCTGCCGGGGTTCCACCGTGGTCGGGGTGGACCTCTTTCAGCCGCTCTCGGTAGGCATCACGAACCTCTCGCTCACTGGCGTCGCTGTCGACGCCGAGAACGCGGTGTGCGGGCGGTGCCGCGGCCGTCGCCTCTCCTTCGCCGCTGGGGAGGCGTGCGGTCGCGAACTCGCTCTGCCCCGTCGTGACCGGCCGCTCGGACATCTTCCGCTTCTCCTCGATGTAGAGACCGATGGCGCGAGCGTTGTCTCGCCAGTCCGAGTAGTGGTCGCAGGCGACGGCGTACTGCGCGCCGTCCATCGTCCACCGGACGACGACACTCGGGTCGTCGGGGCTGGCGTTCGCGTACGGCATCCCGTCCTTCTTGCGGTGAGGTGCGGCCGTCGAGAGTCGCCAGTCGTCGACGCCGAGGCGGTCGAGTTGTGTCTCGATCGCTTCGACAGACTGGTGGAACGTCTTCGAGAACTTCGACGTGCGGCGGCGGTCGGCCGCTGACGTGCGCTCGAAGGCGGGCGGCCAGTCGATCTCCCCGGCCGTGCGGTCGGTCGGGCTGGTCATGCTGTCTCACTCCCATCGCGGAGCCCTTCGGCGTCTGTCGGAGCGGCCTCCGCGAATCGCGCCATGAAGGCGCAGAAATCGAGGCCCTCCGTCGATACTTCTCGCCCGGCGTCGGTGGTGTCGTCACTCATAATTCTCGAATGGAACAGCCGCAGGACGTGGCGCGCTGGTAGGCGGGGCCGCGGGCTTCGATGCCCGTGATCGGCTCGCCACAGCGCGCACACGTGGTCGGTAAGCAGTCCGTACCGCCCGAACTGTCGATGCTACTATCCGTCGAAACCGCCTCTTTTTGGTGTCGGGGGTTAGATCCCATATCACGGTCCTCCCGACCGACGCGGCGCCCGTGTTGGTACCACGGTCGTCGCACCCATTTTGCGGAGCGCGACGAACCCAGAGGAGCACCGCGTCGGTCTATCTGCGATATATTGGACCAATTACTTAAGGTTTTGCGTAGATTAATGAAATACAGGATTGATTGATGATGGATTGCTCTAATAGTAGTAATTCTGACTGTTCCAATGGTAATAATACACTGACGGGAAAATCCGATGCTATGCCTCCGGAGGCACGGCGAGACCTCGTGTTGGAATTTGTTGTAGAGCACGATATGCCACTGCCTCCGCTCGCTATCTGGGGCGGTTTGAACCGTCAATATCGAGTCACGTTCGGTTTTCGGACCCTCCAGAATATACTCGGAGACTTGGTTGAGGACGGCGATCTGTTTCGCGTTGACACTTCTGCGTTGCGAGATGGAGAAATCCAAAAAATCACCGAAGACGGTTCTCAGCGTCGCGCATACTATTTCGTGACAGAATCTGGCAGAGGTCGAGTGGTTGAACAAAGTAACGAGTGAGTGATGACCACCTGTGCAGTCTGTGGCTCCGAGCTGAAAATCCCGTACGAGTGCAACTACTGCGGGGATACCGTCTGTAAAGAGCACATGCTGCCGGAGAATCACCACTGCCCGAAGCCGAGCACGCAACGAATCAATCCAGGCGGAGTTGAGTTTCCGGGGAGTGATAGTGGCGGACGGGGTGCCGGTGAGTCCACTCTCCTCGGAGATTTCATCACGTTCCTGATCGTGCTGATCGTATTCGGGCTGATCGGCTACGCAATCCTGCTCGAAACGTCCGTCTCGATCGGACTCGGGATCTGACTCCATCACCGCGTGACCTCTGAGACGCCGAGACCGAGGAGTGCCTCAACGACCCACTCGGGGATGTCGGCCTCGGGCGGCCGGCTGGTCTCGACGAGCGTCGCGGCGCCGCGCTCGTCGGCGCCGAACGTCCACGAGTCCTCGCGCTCGACCTCGAACCGAGCCTCGTGGTCGGGGTCGTCGTAGAACAGCAGTATCTTCGCTCGCTCGCCGTTCACCTTCTCCGTCTCGACGCGATCCGGTCGACGATGCTGTGACATGCGCTCGGGGCAACTCCCTGCCCGGTAAAGGCGCTGGGGCGTGTGGGTGGACGGATGTCGAAAACAGGGGTTAATCGCCACTCAAATCAGCGGCGAACAACTCGCTCGCCAGTGAAATCAGTGAATACACGGAAGATGGACGGAAGTGGACGGAAGGGCCGCTGTCTGGCGATCAGGGCTCTGGACGGTAGACGCGAGCGCGGCCGGACCCGGACGGTTCGATCAGGTCGTACTGGCGCAGGCTCTTGAGATACCGGCGCCGTGTCGACCGGGCTTTTGGGTCGGTCGCCTGTCGTTCGTAGGCGTCGTGTAGCTCGTCGGCGGCGATCCCGTCGTGCTCGGCGATGATCTCGAAGAGGAGCCGCTGGTGCGTGCCGAGTGAGCGGACTCGCCGCTCGCGAATGTCTGTCTCGGCCTCGTCGACGACGCGCTCGACGGTCGCGGTCGTCAGCGTCCCTCCATCGTCGTCCTGCTCGACGGCCTCAGCGGCGCGGCGGAGCAACGCGATCGCGCGCCGAGCGTCGCCGTCGGCGAGCGTCGCCATCCGCGAGAGCGCCGTGCCCGAGACACGGTCGGCGAGAAGGCCGTGCGAGACGCGACTTTCGAGGATGTCGACGAGTTCGGCCTCGGTGTAGGCGTCGAGACGCACCGTTTCGGCGCTGCGCATCCGCGATTCGGCCTGTTCGCTCAGGCTGTCGTACCATTCGGATCCGTCGATGGCGATACAGACCAGGGACACGTCGGGGAGGTCAGACAGCGCGAGCAGCGCACGCTCGTCGAGGACGTCCACCTCGTCGAACACGACGACGAGGTAATCGTCGCACTCGCGCAGGCGGTCGATGGCGACCGATGTGGGTTCGCCGCGGCGCCGGAGGTCCGCGCCCAGTCTCAGCTCGCGCACCGCGCGGTGGAGCGCCGCCGCGGCGGTGTTGTCAGCCATACAGTTGACGTACCCCCAGCGCATCCCCAGCCACTCGCGTTCGAGGTCCGAGAGGACGTATTTCGAGATGGTGGTCTTCCCGGCGCCGCTCGGGCCGAAGATACAGGCTGTCTCGCCGAAGTGGCCGTGGCTCACGACCGAGGAGAGGTGCGTGATCTGGGCGTCGCGGTGGTGGAGGTCGCGCGGGACGAACTCGGGGCGGATCGCGCGAGCGTCGGTGATCATGGACTGGCTGTCGTCGGGATACCATTTGAAGGCTGGCAGACCCCGGAGCGGAAGTATAATCAACAGGTCCGGCCGTTGACTCGTGCGTATGTCCGACGACGACGAGCAGGAGTATCCGTTCCCCGAGGTTGATGCCGACGAGGTACAGCGCGAGATAGAACTGAGCGAGAAAACTGAGTAACGGCCTAACAGTACGCGCTAATCCCTGAATTGTTGCACACGCAATCATCGTGAAACATAATGCCGTTTTCTATCGTTCAGTTGAGTTGATTTCTGTCGTCGCTGTCTGGACCTAATTCAACCCTGACACTGGTTCAGTTGTCTTCGCACACGACCTCTCGCAGCTCGTCGCCAAGGCTGTCGTGGTGGTCGTCGAGGAACTCCAAGTCGTCCTCGATGCCCTCGATCTTCTTCCGCACGCGGGAGACGACGACGTAGTAGTACTTCTCGCTCACGTCGGCATCACCGGCTAAAATTTCGCGTTCGCGTTCGGTGAGAATCGACCTACGCTCGTCTTCTGGCATTGGGTTTGCAGTTGCTTCGGCGGCCATGTTACCAGTTGCGGTAGCCACGCCCAAATAACTACCGCATACGGTAGGCTACCATATCCGGTAAGTTTATTATGATGGCTACCACATGTGGTAGTATGAGCGCGGAAGCGACTCAGTCCACGACCGAAGCGATGGAAAACCGCCACGTCAGCTGTGCAGACGATGCACGTGACCTGGAAGGTGGCGAGCGCGTTCGAGTGACGTACGAAAGTATCTACGGCGACGGTTCAGAGAAGACGATCACCGGCACAGTTGACCGTTCAGCAATCAGCGACGATGTTGAGTTGGGTCGCGTCTACATTCACGCAGACGGTGAACGAGATCGTCGCCCCTTCTACGAAGACGGGTCCGCTGACCGGCACCTCCAGTTCCTCTACGACGATATCGAGCTCAAATCAAAGAATGGTGCTCGCTGGCAGCGCCTCTCAACTATCGGGACCGACCCGACGGTAGAAGTTATCGACTCCTAACTCCGACAGGTGGCACCCGGGTTCGAGTCCCGGGCGGGGCCTATGAGCACGCAAGTGTCTCAGTCTGAAAAGGATGATTCGGCTGTTGAGCCGTACCGAGAATGGGCAGTTCACCGCGAGAGTGGCGTTAACCATATCGTTCCGGAGCGATGGTCGGGAAAGACCGAATGTGGTACCTACGTGAACAAGATGAAGATCGTCAAATCCAGTTGGCCACTCAGTGAGCGTGACCTGGAACGGAACTTCGACATGTGCGAGCGTTGCCGCCAGTCTGCTGACGACGCGAAACTCCAAAAGGGGCACCAGGAACTCCACGAACGATGAATTTCCCTGGATATCTTACACAGCACGGTGATGGCTTCGAGTGCGCAGGGTGTGGCGACCAGATAGAAAAGGGGCAGTCGTGCATCCGCGTGGATCACGCCGAAGTCCAGACCAACGAAATCGGCAACCCGCGCGTTCAGTCGCAAGGCTACGCAGGTGTCTATCACGTTGATTGCATCTAACCCCGGTTGGCGGACCGGGGTTCGACTCCCCGGCGGGGCATGAGGCAAAAACATGAGTGCAGAAACACAAGAAGCGAGCATGTCAGGCGACGATGCGGAACGCATCGCCATTGATGAACGGGGGAACGTAACACTCCCGGTTGTCGAAGTTCTTACCGGCAGAGCGTTCCTCACGGGCAAATCAGGTGCCGGGAAGAGCAACAGTGCGAGCGTCGTCGCCGAAGAGCTACTCGACCGCGGCTTCCCGCTTCTCATCGTGGACACGGACGGGGAGTATTGGGGACTGAAGGAGGAGTACGAGATCCTCCATGTAGGTGCGGACGAAGAGTGCGACCTCCAAGTCAGCAGCGAACACGCGCCGAAACTCGCCGAGTTGGCGTTGGAAGACAACGTCCCGATCATCCTCGACGTGTCCGGATTCTTGGACGAAGATGAGGGTGACGCACTGGTTCGGGAGACTGCCCGGGAGTTGTTCCAGCGGGAGAAGAAACTGAAGAAGCCGTTCCTGATGCTCGTGGAAGAGATTCACGAGTACATTCCGGAAGGCGGCGGCCTCGACGACACAGGGAAGATGCTTATTCGTGTCGCCAAGCGCGGGCGGAAACGCGGCCTCGGCCTCGCCGGCATGAGCCAGCGGCCTGCTGACGTGAAGAAAGACTTCATCACGCAGTGTGACTGGCTGCTCTGGCATCGGCTTACGTGGGAGAACGACACCAACGTAGTCCGCCGCGTCGTCGGAAAGGAGTACGCTGACGCTGTGCAGGACCTCGATGATGGAGAGGCGTTCCTGATGGCCGATTTCCTCGAAGCCGACGTGCAGCGCCTTCAGGTCCGGCGAAAGCGCACCTTCGACGCCGGCGCGACGCCCGACCTGGAAGACTTCGAACGTCCCGACCTGAAGAGTGTCTCGGGCGACCTTGTGGGCGAACTGGAGGAGATCTCACAGCGTGAGGAGCGACGACGTGACCGCATCGCGCAGCTGGAGGAACGCGTCGAAGACCTCCAAGAGGAGAAGGCCGAACTGGAGGAGGAACTCGACAGTGCCCGGGATATGCGAAACCTCGCTCAGCAGATGGCTGAGGGACTCCAGACCAGCGGCGGGAACGGCGATGTTGCCTCTGAGAAGGTAGACGAGTTGGTCGATGACCGTAACGAACTCCGGTCGAAACTCGAAGACCGTGAGGACCGAATCGACGAACTGGAGGCTGAAGTCAAAGACCTTCAGCACGAACTGGAACAGCGGCCCGACATCGGCGAGCGGGCTGTAGAAGCGGTCGAAGTACTCGCGGGTGAGTTCGGTGTCGGTGACGGCGATAATGAGGCTCTCCGCCGGAAGCTGAAGAAGGCGCGCGAGCGCATCGATGAGTTAGAGTCCGACTCAACGCGGCAGCAGGGCGAACTGGACTTCGACCCGATGGAGAACCGGGACGTGAAGCGGTTGGTCACCGAAGTCGAATCGCAGTTAGACAGCTTCAACGAGACGCGGCTGAAAATGCTTCGGTACTACGTTCTCAACGGCCCCGCGGAGATCTCCGAGGCGTACAAGTACACGGGCAATTCCCCGTCCAGCGGCTGGAAGAACGATGTGAACCGCGAACTCGTTGAGGCCGGTTTCGTCCGCGAGGCTGGTGATGGGCAGTACGACTACGCGCTCGAAGAGCATGCCCGGGACACGCTCGGAGACCACTTCTCCGATGACGAGATCGCGGCAGTTGTTGATGCGCTTGAGGATTGCGTTGACGAGGCGATGATGCAAGAACTCGACGCCTAACAGGTTAGCGACCGGTTTAAGTACCAAACCGCTGTAGGGTGGCAAGAACGTGGCATGGGACCCGCCAGAATACGTTGATTTAGACGAGGTCATGGCCGTCGCGGAGGAGATGGGCTACCTCCCGGACAAGTCCGGCCAGGAGTACATCGACCACCTTCGAGAAGAGACGGACGTGACGGTGATGGGAACGCCCGAGCGTGTCAGCTCGTTCTTCAACCCACAGGCAGACCAGTGGACCGACCCTATGTTCCCGGCGATGGACATGCCGGGCGGCCCGCTCCACACACCGCTCGACCCCGACGACGAGTGGACGCGCCACATCGCCGTGCTCGTCAGCAACCTTGCCTACGTCCTGCCCGACTTCGAAGACCCGTACGAAGGCTCGGGCGCGTTGGACTTCCCCGATCTCGTTCGGCTGGAGGTCTACAACCAGATCATGGGCTTCAAGAATCCGCCGCAGTTTCGGCGGCACTTGTTCCGATCCAACGCCCGCCACGACTTCCCGATTCACGAAGTTCTCGGCTTGGAAAGTATCCCGCACCAGAACACGATTCGAGACGCCCAACAGGAGCGCTTCGGGCCTGGAGCCAGCGAGTTCATCTCCCGGTGGGCGAGGCGGATCGAAACGATCGGCATCGTCCGCGGCTACGAGTTCCCCGAGGTCGAGCCGAAGCAACTCTCGAACAACGGCGGCATCACCGAGATCCCGGTCGAACTGAAGCGAGGCTATGCGCAGGGTGCGCTCGACCTGCTGCGCGACGACATGCCCATCGGTGAGGAGAAAACCGAGGAGTTCGCCACCTGGACAGACTACACGCTACATTTCGATTTCAGCCTGCACCTCTGCGACACGGGCAACTCACCGGAAGCCGAGTTGGAGAATTTCGCTGATGCCCGTGGCCTACAGAAGGGAGTGGATATCTTTGAGAGTGCCGAGACCTACCGGAACGACATCCACAGGGTCGATGGCGGCGACTGGATGGAGATGTTCGACGAGTGGACGCAGCGAACTCTCGACGCGGTCTACCCGGAGTCACTGCGGAAGCGCTACCTGCCGATCTCCGTGGACGCTACGAACATCCCGACGTGGTCCTCGGAGACCTCGGACCTGGACGGCGTTGTCGGGACTGAGAAACTCGACAACACGCACTACGCCTACCAGATTCTGTCCGCAGAAGCAGTCTCTGATGGAATGCCGTTCCAGTTGGCGCACGAACTCCAAATAGAGAGTCGGCCCATCCACAAGCAGCTGGCCGACTTGCTGGACAAGGTCAATGAGCACGGCTGCAACGTCGGTATCCTCTTCGCCGACGCGGACTTCGCCTCGGGCCGCCTCGTGAACGAGCTGAAGGGCCGTGACGTGGATTTCGTGATCGCCTACCCGAAGCACTTCGTGTCGAACTACACGGACGAGTGGGAAGATGACGGGAAGACGTTCGGCGTCGAGTCCGGCTACGTCATCAACAAGAACAAGAGCCTGCCCGACCGCGCGGAGGTCACACTGTTCGGCGAGTATCAGTCGAAGCTCGGCCACGGGCCAGACGACGCGCAACAGACGCTGGCGCAGTACTTCGACCCCGAGGCGGAGTACGTCACCGACCGGCAAAACCAGAAGACACTGGCCGCGTACGCCAAGCACGAGGACGCCAAGGACATCTTTGAAGCGAAGAACCGGATGCGCTGGTTCACGTTCATCACCAACCTCGATGTCGGTGAAGAGGAAGCGAGAGCGCTGCGGCAGTACTATCACTACCGGTGGGCCATCGAATCCGCGTACGGCATCTACAAGAAGCACTTCCTCCCGGGAACCCGTTCGACGGAGTTGGGACTCCGGGCGTTCCTGTATCTTTTCGGCCTCTCAGCCTACAATTCGTGGGTCGCCGCGAACGTCAAAGCCCGCCGCCAGCACCTCGAAGACAACGAGCGCAACCGCCCGCCGATCAGGGCGAGCCGCTTCACGACGCTCGGCCAGCAGCGTTACAGAACGGACGAGTTCGTGACTGATTATATCAGTTTTCGGGAAGATTAGAACCACCGACTGAGAGCACGAATCACCGACTCACAGCACGACTTTGTTGCAGGGCGCTTGCGTGTGCAAGCAATCAGGGATTAGCGCGTACTGCTAACAGAGTTCGAGGCTGGCGTACACCTCGTCGTCGTCAGTGATGGAGATACCGAGGCCTGCCTGGTCCGCAGAGGCGACTAACATCGCCTCTCGGTGGCCCTCGGAGTGCATCCAGCCTTGGAATAATGCGTAGGCAAGTTCTGATTCAGATTCTATGGTATAGGTCCCGTCCGCTGCCCAATCGTACAATACAGGGGTTCCAATATGCGTTTTCGCGGCGTTCTCAGCACCGGCATAGTATTGTCGAGTACCGTCGATCGAGAGTTCGCACTCGGGCAAAAGTCCACGATCGCGGTATCGGTCCTCAATAGTATCCCCGTTTGGCTCGATGTGGCCTATATAATTATTGCGAGCCATGTTTTCACTGTGGGCGCGGCCCATTTCTGTCAGCACAGTCCGGTGAGTGAGTGTCTGTAGGCCGCGAGATTGGCGTTCTGCATTCAGCAACTCGATAAATTCGCGCTCGACAGCACGAAGGTCAAACTCCGAATTTCTGTCAGAAGGTGGTGTCGCCGTTTGTGTTCGAGTGGGTATATCGTCGGTGCTGACGTTGATCTCGCCAACATGGACGACATTCTCGCCCTGTGTCGGTGTCGGTTGATCCGGCTCACTGCTGTCGCCAGGTCGGGGGGTGGCGCCGAGCGTGGCAGTCGGCGTCGACTCCTCGCTCCAGCTCGCGTTCACCAGCGACTCCGAGGCGTTGTCGACGGCGGGAACACCGGTCCCGGCTGTCGCACCGACCGCGATGACGACGCCGGCGATGACAACCAGGGCGACCGCGTAGGTCATGGTCCGCCGGATACCCGCGGTATAGAGGAGGTACAGAACCAAAACGCCGCCCAGCAGCGCGCCAAGTGGCGCGCTCGTCGAGCCCGGAAGCGTGACAGTTTCGAACAGCGAAATCGATCCGGAGAGGTGCGCGTAGACGATCCCCGACAGCAGTGCCAGAAACAGCACGGCACGGCCCCATCGGATCCCGCCGACAGTACCAGCGGGGGCCATCACAGTGTGGCCACACTTCGAGCATTCCGTGGGATTTCGGGAGTGGACCTTCCCGCAGCGGTTGCACCGCCATTTCATCGCGTGATCCATCTGGCTACGAACTGATAACAACACCGGCTGTGCCTGTCCGAGAAACCCATATCTCTCGGACATTCAGGATAGGCCTTAAGTTATACCTTGTTCTATGTATGACCGAAATGGCGAATAAATCCACAGTGAATCAGGGCTCAAATGGACAGTTCAAGACGACCGTGCCGAAGGCGCTGGCGGAGGCGAAAGACCTCGATGGTGAAAAGGTCGAATGGTCAATCCTGAGCGGGTCAGCGTTCCGGGTAGATATCGTCGATGACTAAGATCGCAGTTGGATATCGGCGAGTCTCGCAACAGTCAGATACGAGCCTCGAGCGCCAGGACAGACACATTCGCGAATACGCTCGGGACCGTGGCTTCGAGCTGGCCGATGTCCTGAGCGACGGTGAGGGAGCAAGCGGATTCGAGACCGACGAGCGGCCGGCCTACCAGGAGGTAGTCGAACGCGTGCGCGAGGGCGACCTCGAGGCGGTCATCGTCAACGACAAGCGGCGACTCACGCGTGACGTCGACGAGGCGATGCGGTTGCTCCCCGAGTTCCGCGAGACCGATACCGAACTCCACACCTACCAGGACGGCCCTCTCGACCTCTCGGATCCGATCCAGGCGGCGATCGAGATCGTCAGCGCGGCCGCGGCCTACGAGGAGAAACGCCAGGAGATCGAGAAGGCACAGGAGGCTGTCCGCGAACGCGTGGAAGACCCCGACGTGGACCACGGCCGCCCTCGTTACGGGATGCGCTACAGCGACGACGGCCGCCGGCAGGTCCCTGGAGAGAACTTCGACGACGTCCTCGAGGTGCTGCGCCTGGAGAGCAAGGGGCTGACCTACCGCGAGATCGAGAACATCACGGGCGTCCCATCGTCGACGGCGCAGACGATCGTCGAACGCCGCGAGTGGTACGTCGAGCGGGACGGACTGCGAGGCTCCGCTGAGAGCTGACTCAGGCACTCACACAGACGCACCGGGGGTTCGCGCTGTCGCTGTAGATCTCTGTCTGTGACCCAGTGAGTTCGGCGCAGAATCGTACTGAAACGTGGAGATTCGACCGAGCCGGGGGTCGCGCGCGCTCGCGCGCTCGAAACGGGCGCGCGCTTTTCCTATCCCTTCCTCTCTGTCTGTGCGGGGGTCAGTCGCCGAGTTCGACCTCGTCGTCTTTCTCCAGTAGCTTCTTGGCTGTCTTGGCGTCGGCGTGCGACAGGTCGTAGCGATGCCGGATCATGTCTGTGTCGATGATCTTCCGGTTCCAACCACCGTGGATCGACGTAACCGAATCGATCCCGTCGTCTTTGATTTGGTCGACGACCTCGCGAACGGATTTGTCTTCAGATTCAAAACTCGAATCAGCGATCCGCTCCTGTTTTTTCTGCTTGTCGAGTCGCTTGTACTGCCGCCACAGGTCGGTTCCCTCGAGGGAGGGGAACTGCGCGTCCATGTCAGGACTGGGCCACGAGTCTTGCTCGTAGCGTTCGTCCATAGTGTCGCGGTTGTAGGCCCAGATCTGGCCACGGGTCGGGATGTAGATGAGATTTTTCGCTCGGCGTTTCTGCAGAAACGTAGGAATGATATCATAGTCTTGGAAGCCGAGGAGGATGGGATGCTCTTTCGTCCGGACGTCGAGCATATCTTTTTCCAGTTCCTTCTGCTCGACATCCATGCTGTCTTTCTTGAAAAAGACGCGAGCAGCGTCGGGAACGGCGATGACGGTCCGCGGCGGATAGCTCGCCATAGCGTCTTTGAACTCCTGCCGCTGGTAGACGAGCTGGTCAAGCAGGTCGTCGACGTTGATCTCCTGGTCGGTGATTCGCTTCCAGAGAACCATGAACTGGAGGATGAACGTACTTTTACCCATGCTTTCGTCGGCGACGATGGGGATGACGCGGTCAAACTCGTCCTGTATCTTCTCCTCGTAGAGCAGTTCGACGAACGCCTCGATGCGCTTCATGCTCATAGGTTGGCAAACATCTCCCGCGCTTCGTCTGTCGGTCCGGTCTTCTCGCGCTGCTTGTTCCGACGACCGGCCTGGAGATAGCCCAGCTCGAAGCCAGCGCGACGGATGTCGGCGACGAACTCGTGCAACCAGTCCGGACACTCCGACCGGAGCTGGACTTGCTTCAGCCGAGCGGTATAGCCGTCATCGCCTTGGAACTTGTCCAGCAACTCCTCGTATTCGTCGTTCTCGTCGCTGAAGGTGTCGAGTTCGGTCTGAACGATCATCGCCGCGGTCATGATGCGAGAGCCGGCCCGCGCGGCGGTCTGGGGGTCAGGCCGTGCCCCCTCCATGTGAGCGCGCTCGATGGCCGCGTAGGCCTCGATCGCATCGTGGATGCTGGCGGTGATCCGCTGGGAGATCGTCTGGTAGTCGGAGTACCCCTCCCATTGCGTGGTCACGCTGTCGTCTGTCTCCTCTGGCATACGCACGCCATTGGATTCAAAACACAAAGTGAGGTGGATCCGGGATATCTAAGGAAAATATCATCGAAGCGCTTCTTTTTAAAAACTCGCTCCAATCTGGAAAGCAGGTGGTGACAGTTCAACCCACAACTATGAAGCGACCTTCAATTTCGAACCGCGGGCAGATGGGCGCGGGGTCGAACCTCGTCGGTCTGTTCATCGGTATTCTGATCGCGGCGATCGTGGCGATTCAGGTCTTCATCCCTGTCGTCAACGACGCGATCAGCTCCTCGAGCATCAGCGGGACGCCCGCGACGGTGCTCGAACTGCTCCCGCTGTTCGCGGCACTGCTCGTGCTGATCGCACTCGCGTCTCCGCTCATGAGGCGCGTCTGATCCGTGGGTTCTGATCCATGGCATCAGGAAAAGCAGTCGCCGCGACGCTCATCGCGATGACCGTGGTCGCCGTTTTCATCGGCCCACTGGCCAACGTAACGGCAAACAACACGGGCGTCGAGGGAGTCAATGAGACAGTCACGATCCAGACTGACGAGTACACTGATCTCTCAGGCTGGGACCTGACGAACAACGTCACAGTGACGACCGGCGGGGGTACGACTACCCTCACGGAGGGCACTGACTACGAACTCAACTCGACGGTCGGATCGATCATCGCAGTCGACGGGTCGGCGAACGTCGCCGACGGTGACACGGTCCGCGTCGTCTACGAGTACGAGGCGACCGACAGCACGACGGAGACGATAGCAGGGCTGCTGCCGCTGTTCGCAGCGCTGCTCATCATCGGCACGGTGAGTCTCCGCATCCGCAAGATGATGTAATCATGCTCCTCACACCCGCACTCGCGATTTCGGCGCTCGGTTTGCTCATCTGGGCCGTTGGGCTCCGGATGGGATTCAAAGGTATTGCCGTGATCGGCGCGGTGCTCGTTGTCGGCGTCGGGGCAACCGTCCTGACCACGGGCCTGCAGCACGAGGCGGGTAAAACCGAGGAGCAGATCAACAGCTCCACGACCACTATTTCAGTACAGACAGAGCCTGTCCAGCTGATATCGAGCTTCGACGCGGGATTAGTCCTATCCCTGCTGGGCGGCGCGATGACACTCCAAGGACTCAGTTTTGAACCATGACCGGACGCGTTCCAGACGTTGACGAACCCGAGCAAAGCGAGAAGCCAGCCCAAGAACTCGACGTTTACAACGACGCCATCCAGCCGTCGATGGGCGTCGACGAGTTTCTCGAGCGCAACAACCTGGGCCTCGGGAACTACGAGGAGTCGGAGATGTGGCAACAGGTCGAACGATTCCAAGACGGAATGTTCGGCCGAGCCGCGTTCTCGGACAAGATCCTTCGTCGTGCAGTCAGCGAAACGAAGCGGGCGCTCGCACTCCGCGGAGAGACGCTCTTCGATGAGGGCGAGATGGACGCCATTCGTATCGACGGCTGGCACGAGCTCGACGAGGACGAGCAAGCGAGCCTCAGCCGGCGCGAGTACCTCGAGGAGACGGGCGACGAGATCTGGCGGCGGATGAATGACGACGAGCGGATGGAAGCGATGGAGATTGTCTCCGGGATCGACCGTTCCTGGACTCCTCCGCATCTACGGATCCTCGCCGCCCAACACGAGCTGAGTCGGAGCCGCGGCGCGCGGCTGCTCGACAACCTCTTCGGCCGCAAGTACGACAAGACGGTCACGACAGACGAGGGCGGCTCGCGGCTCTTGGGAGGGAAGTGAGATGAGCGACGACGACAGCGTGCTCGTCCGCGGTCGCGAAGTCGACCCGTCGGACCTGGCAGTCGGTCAGCAGTCGAACGGCTATCGAGACATCGCGCAGGGGTTGGCGTACTGCGGCTTCGCGCTGTTCCTTCTCGGGCCGTTTCTGGCAGTGCAGAACCTGCCAACCGATCTCTCAACGACGACGGCCGCCGACCTGCAGCCGGCGACGGACCCGATGCTCGTCGGCGTGTTGCTCGTCTCCGCCGGCGGCCTGCTCGCCGTCCTGACCAGTCGACCTGTCGCAGAGGGCTATCTGCGCCTCCGCGGCGAGTCGACCGAGTCGGTCGTTGTCGCTGCTGAGTCAGAGGAAGATCCTGCGACTGACGGCGGCGAACCGGTCCAAAACAGTGACAAAGACCCGCTCGCGGAGGCCGATCCCGATGAGTGAGTCCGAGCTGAAGTTTGTCGCTGGCGAGGAGGTCGACGAGGATGCGCTCAAGAACGGTCACGAGGAACCGACCGAGACGATCGAGCCGCCGGAGATCTCGGGCGCGCGGTTCGGAGCACTGGGGATGCTCTGGCGGATGTATCGCCAGCGGCGGAAGGAGCGCAAGTACGCCGACGAGGGCTACGTCCAATGGTATCTCGTCGGCGCTGGCTGGCCCGAACCAAAATACGTCAAGCCTGAAGGGGAAGGTGGAGGCATTCCGGAGTACGAACACAACGACGAGACCTATCTGTTCCCGACGCGGGGCCGGATGGCCTCACGCGACTCAGGAATGTGGACGGTCATCCACAAGGAAGGGGAGAGTGAGCCGATCAACCTCCGAGACCCGACAGAGAACGCCATCAAGGCCGACGAACTGAAAGAGTATCTCACGAAGCGGGTCACGTCGTCGCCGCCGTCGTTTTTCGACAACTTCGACCTCAGCGCGGATAATCTCATCAAGTATTCCATCGCCGCGATCATCCTGTTCGCGCTGCTGTCATCGGTGCTGGGTGGTGGCCTATGAGCCTCCGCAACGGCCAAGAGTTCCGCCTGGTCCAGCGCAAAGGAGAGTATTCGACGCGTACGGTCGCAGAGGCCGACTCGCTGGAGGAACTCCGCGAGCAGATCGAAGCCATGGAGGGGCATGATGGGGCTTCGCGATAAGATCCGGGAGCGACTCGGCCGCGACCGGAGGGGCGGCTCACGTGATACTGGAGCGAGCGGAGAGATGCGTCGCAGCCTCGCGCAACTTCGTGCCCGCGCGGCCCAACTCGAGGCGGAGGCTGCGGCGCCCGGGACAGACGAGGATCAGCGGGTCAAGGACCAGTTTCGGCAGGCAGAGCGGACCGCGACGGTCGGCGCGCCGGTCCAGGCCTCGCTTGAGCCGATCAACCCGCCGCAACGGATGGCTCAGACAGCGCGCGCGGAGCAACGCGACCGGACCGGCCTCGAGGAACTCGCGATGGGATCGCGAGCAAAGGACAACCGCCGAGAGCGAGACCGTGACGATCTCGGGACGATGCCGATTCTCGCCTTCGACGAGTCCGACGACCGCGACGACGACCAATGGAGGCTCCTATGAGCTCGAACGAACGCGACTCGCGGGTTGACTCGCTGGCGGAGAGGCGGCGTCGCGAGCGCGCAGCTGACCGACTCGACCGACAGCGCGATATCGAGGTGTCTCGAGACGATGTCGCTCTCAACGGAGGACCAACACTAACAGATCAGGCACGCGCTCGAGCCGAGCGGCTTCGAGAGCGTCGAGCGATCCGTGAGGCAGCCAAGGAGAGCGATAGCTACGTAGAGGGAGATCTGACCGTTGAGAACGGGGACGTGGTCCCAACGGACGCCGCGGTCTCTCGTGAGCAACGTGAGATCGAGCAACAGGCGATCGCCGAGGCAGCCAAGGAGAGCGACCGGTACGCGGAGGGTGATCTGGCTGTTGAAAACGGGGAAGTCGTCCCAACTGACGCTGCAGTCGAACGCGAACGGCAAGAATCGGTCGAAGAGGCCGCCAGCGAACTCCCAGAGTATTCCGTGGGCGACTTGATGAGTGAAGATGGGGATATCGTTCCGACTGATGGGGCTTTAGAACGCGAGCAACAGGAGGCTCTCCAGGAGGCCGCCGACGAGAGCGATCGGTTCTCCCTCGAGGACCTCGCATACCGTGATGGATCCATCCAAGCCGTCGAAAGCGCACTCGAGCGGGAACGACAAGAGGCACGAACGAACGCGATCGCGGAAGCGGCCGAAGCGAGCGACCGATACGACAAGGGCGATTTGAAAATTGAGGACGGACAGGTCCAGCCGACTGATGCGGCTTTAGAACGCGAGTTCGGAACGACATCCGTAGATAGTGATGATCCCCCGTCAGGGCAGTCGTCTGGGGAGGCCACATCTCCGGATGAGCTCGCGGCTGAGCAGTTGAGTGAGGATCTGGCGATTGATGTCGATGCGGATGAAGTGACTACGAGCGACGGTCAAGCAACGCTCGTTGACAGCGCCCAGGACCGTCTCGCAGAAACTCGCGCTGCCGAGGAGTTCGACGACCAGTTCGAGCGGACGACGATCAACCGGTTCGACGTCAAGGAGACCGACGACGGCTGGGCACTGACGGACGACGCCCAGGATGAAGTCCGAGAGTCACAGATCACGAGTGCTGCTATCGAGTTGGACTCCAGCACGCCGTATCTCAGAGCAACGTCCGACGATGTCGTTGTTGATGACGGCCAGATCCGCCAAACGGCTGACTTCGCAGCGGAGCGACTCTCGCTCTGGTCGGACCTTGATCTTTCAGGAGAGGATGTCACGCAGACGAATGGGTCCTGGCGGATCTCCCGGGAAGCGGCGGCCGAAACATTCGGATCAGGCATCAATCCTGAAGATATCGTTTACGACAGTGGGAAACCAACTGTTCCCGAAAGTGTCGAGCGTCGCGAAGCCGCCGAAGACATCGAATCGCAACTTTCGTCAGAACTCGGCGTCCTCGATGCGCCACAGGTTTCTCGAGGCGATCTTTCAGAGACGGACGACGGTTATCAACTAAACGACGAGACGCGCCGTCAGGTTCGTGCCGAGATAGCCGAGGACTCCGTCAGAGAAGAATCTCCACTTTCTGATATTCAAGGAGGAATCGCTGCGGAGACCGTGTTGCCAGATTTCGAAGCAGAGGACATCAACACAGATGGCGACCTCACAGTCGACGCCCGACTTGAGGCGACGGCGGCGACGACCGAGTTCTCGCGGGACGAACTCCAGGCCTCAGCCACGTTCGGTTTCGACCGGACGGGTGATCCTGAGATAACTGGCCAAGAGGTGCAGGTCAGTCCTGACGTTATCCAGACGCGTCGGAAAGAAGCAGCCGCCGAGCAGTTCGAGTCTCAACTCAACGCGCAACTCGGAGCGGATGCGCCAGATGTGGAGACCGATGACGTGACGATCGAGAGCAACGGAGTCTCTCTGGACGAGACCATCCAGACGCAGGTTCGACAGAGCCAGCGTGAGCGGGCTGCGGAGCGGATCGAGTCATCAATCTCGATGACGCCCCGCGAACGGCTTCAGGAGGAACTGTCGGATGTGCCAGACCAGGCACTTGACGGCGAGAATCCTGAGGAGTTCGCGCGTGATGCGCTACCAGAAAGCGAACGAGCTCCTTTGGATGTCTCCCTGGACAGCGAGGATGTCGCGATCTCCGACAGCGGTGTGAATCTTACCGAAAGCGGGGTCGCGGATATCCAACAAGCTCAGCGTGAGCGGGCGGCGACGAGCTTTGACACTCGCCTCGAGGCGCAGTTCGGAGATCTTGCCCCAGATGTCGAACAGTCGGATCTCGCAGAACGAGATGGCCAACTCGTGCTCGAACAGGACGTGCGTGCGGATATCCAACAAGCTGAGCGTGAGCGGGCCGCAGAGTCTATCGAGAGCCAGCTGTCTGATGAGACGGGAGGGGAGATCGATATCAGCAAGTCCGATCTGACTGACTCGAATGATGGTTTCGGACTCGATCGGGAGGCTCGTAGGCGCGTGACTGCAGCGAAACTGGACTCACAAGCCGACAGCGAAACGATCACCTCGGCGAGCCTGGTTAGAGTCGATCCGCCACAGGACAGTGAGGCGTCCGCGTCGGATCTCCCGGAGTTTCAGCTCGCTGCAGATGTCGAAGACCAAATCGCCCGGACTCGTGGCGCTGAGCAACTCCAGTCGCAACTGACCGACCGCTTTGGCGAGGACGCCCCGGATGTCTCGCCGGATGACATCGAGACATCCGGCGGGTCCGCCAGCCTGGACGATGAGACGAGGCGCGCGGTCGCCCGCGAACAGGCTGCCGACAACTTGAGTCAGCAGTTCGACTCCGAGATCCAGCCGGGCGAGGACTTTACGCTCTCGGAATCAGACGACGGGTTCTCCGTCGATCCAGTTTCCGGATCGACACTCTCGCAGGAATTAGAGGCTCAGGCTCGTGATGAGCAGACGAGCGGAAGCCAGTCGGTGGTCTCTGGACTCGTCGCTGACGCTGAGGATGTCACTGGTGTCGACGTGCCTGGTGAGGGCTCGGTTATCGAGCAAGGGATCGACCTCGGCGCGTCGGGAGCCCAGCCGTTCGATACGCTCCCCCTCGATCCTGCGGAATCAGCACTCTCGGACGCTGGCGACGTGGTCTCGGAGACGGTCATCAACCCGACTGCTGACGTGGCCGGAGACGTTGCGGACATCGCCCGGACCGGCGCTCGACTCCGACTCTCCGCTGACCCGCTGGCAGCTGGCGCGACACCGCAGAATCCTGCGGGCGCAGCGGACGACATCGATCCAGTGCGCGAGGTCCGCGGCCTCGACAGACAGGTCAGCGATCTGTTCCGCGGCTCCGAAGCCGAGCTCGAAGACCCATCAGGAACGGAGTCGTTCGCGACGAACTTCGTGAGCGGCGCGGGCGAGATCGCGAACCCGCCACGACTCGGCCGGACTGTCCTCGAGGCAGGAGACTTCGCGGCGACCGGCGTCGAGAGCGCAGTAACGGGCGACTTCGACGACTTCGCAAGCGCGACTGCGCAGGCCGGAGCCGCCAGGGGAGCGACGGTCGCGACGGAGGCCGTCGAGAACCCCGGACAGTTCGGAGCGGTGGCTGCTGGCTCGCTCGCCGGGTCAGTCGGCGCCATCCGGGGCGCGCAGCGACTCGGGGGCGCGCGGACGGCACGTGCTGTCTCAACTGGCATCCAGCCCGGCGAGGAGGCGGTCCGCGCGGCCGTTCGCTCCGGAACTCTCCCGGTGTCGGTCGGCCGGGCCGTGCCGGGCGTCCGTCGTGGACAGTTCGACCCTGACGATGTCGACGGCCTGTCGACGGAGACGCAGACGGACCTGGACTCCGACCAGTTCCGCGTCGACTTCGACGAGGACGGGCCGGACAGAGGCGCGTTCGCACAGGTACGTGACCGCGCCCCGTCAGTCCGCGTCGAGTCAGACCCAGACGCCGGCCTGGTCGAGATCGACCCGCTGGTCAAACAGCAGGTGGCCGACGCGACAGTGGGGCGCGCTCGCGCTGGCGGCCAGCGGATCGCGGACGCGCCCAGCGAGTTCGCGACCGGCGTTCGCGCCGGGCGGTCGCCTGAGTCGGTCGACCTCGAGGACTTCGACAGCGGGCTGGCGTTCCGGTCAGGCGAGCGCATCGGCCGGACTCCTCGCCAGGTTCGATCGGCGCCGGACCGACTGCGCGAGTCCCTCGAGCCATCGGTCGACGGACCTGAGCAGATCTCTGAGGTCGACTTGGGCATCGGGCAGCGACTCTCAGATCTTCGAGATCGAGCGTCAGGCACTCCGCGCCAGATTGCGAGACAGTCACCTGCCGTGACTGGTGATGTCGCGCTTCAGCAGAGCTTTATCAGCGGATCGCAGTTTCCGGAGCCGGATGTCCGGGCTGGTGCGAACCGGGCGCGTGACCGGCTGGGGAGTGTGCTCGACGCCGACTCACCGCTGTCCGCGCCCTCGCTGGGGCTGGGACTAAGCGCGCCCAGCGTCTCGCGACCGAGCTTCGACGTGTCCCGGCCAGACATCACAGGACGCGTTTCTGATGCCAGCCGGGAGATAGCAGTTCGATCGCCGTCGAATCGCGGCGACATCGCGCTCCAACTCGCGGCCGTCGATCCCGACTCGGACGTGCCATTCCCATCGCTACCGACGCGCGGCGAGCGGGACGGACGCCGCATCGAACGGACAGTCGAACGCGGCCGAGCAGCCGCAGAGCGCGCACGAAACACGCCTCGAGAGTTCGCCTCGGGGTTCGCACTCGGCAGCGGTCGGGTCGACATCACGGACCCAACTCGTCTCGGGCCCGAGGTGGATCAGGTCACGCCCGGTCGCGCCTTCGAAGCCGGCGCACGCGTTGGCCGCGGCGAAGCAAGAGCGCGGGACCTGCTGTCGATCGACCGCGCTGGCGAACCAGTTTCGACTCGCTTGCTGGACCGGTTCGACGAGGCCAGGGACACGACGATCCGGGTCGAGCGAGGGATCCCTGGCCGACCAGTCGCGGCCGACAACGCAGACATCTCGATGGACTTCCCTGAGGACCTCCGCAACGGGTTTGATTTCGGACCCGACGCGGACGCCGAAACTCAACGAAGCGGCTCCTCGCGGGACCCATCCGAGGGCCAGACGGGACGACTCATCGGTCGCGAATCCTCAGAGATCGACCGCGAGGCCGGCGTGAGCGTCGAGCGCGTCATCGCCCGGCCGGAGGTCGAAACTGACAACACTGGTCTCGTGGAACCGACTGACACGAGCGGCGCACTCGAGAGCGTGACGCCGGCAACTGGGTCAAGCGAGACCGACACTCGGCCAGCAGATGAATCGACGTTCCCGGAGGCAGAGGAGGCCGGCCTGCCGCTGACCGGGGAGACGGCGCCGGACATCACGCCGGAGATCGGCAGTCCAGACGCTTCCCGGCCGGGGCTGGGACCTCTGACTGATGAGCGGCTCTCCCCTGGCGTCGATGAGCGCTTCGAGACGCGCTCGCGGACTCGTCTCGAAACGCGGCAAGGCCCCCGACTTGACGCGGATCAGGACACGCGGCTGGAAACCCGTCAGGAGGTCAGCGAGGAGTTCCGGACCGAGAGCCTCATCGAATCGCGGTTCGAGAGTCGCTTCGAAGTCGGGACAGAGCCGCGGACTGAGCCCCGCATCGAACCAGTCGAACGTCCTCGAGTCGGGGTCGATCCCATGCTGGAAATCACGCCCGAACTTGGGACCAGGCCAGAGCCACAGCCCGAGGGGTTCTCCGATCCCGACGACGACCCGTTCCAGCCAAGTAGCCCCGGCCGCCGTGATCCTCCATCGTCACGGACGCGGGGCAGCGACGACGAGACGGCGACGGGCTTCTTGTCTGAGACGATCGCGACGATCGCGACCGGGGGCTCGGTCGCGGCAGCCACGGCCCCGTCAACCGAGACGCTCGAGGACCAGCCGGCCAGCGCTCGGCTCACGGGAGAGCTCCCGACGACGGCGTTCCTTGAGGGGGACGAGGAGACGCAGGAGGCCATCGCAGAGACGCAGGACCTGTTCGACGGCTTGAGAGGAGGACAGCGATGAACGTTTTCGAGATCCCGTTCGCGCTGCTGGCGTTCCTCGGGTTCGTCGCGGTCGTTCCGGCGTGGGTCTGGTTCACGACGCAGTATCCGCCGGTCCATGACCTGAGCACGGCGTCACAGTTTTTGGTCCATTTGAGCCTGCCGGCGGCGTCGGCACTGCTGCTGGCGTCGTGGGTCGGAGGGGGGACGACGCGATGAGGGACGATCGTCGGGGCGCGGTCCAGCTCGTCGACGCGTTCCTCACGTTTTTCGTCCTGGTCGCGATCCTCGCACTCGCGCCGTTCTTTAGTAAGTTCACCGGCATGGTCAGCAACGCGGCGGACCCGTTCTCGGCGCTTTTGCTGCAGTTGTTCGTGCCGTTCATGCTCATCGCGCTGATCCTGTCGATCGGCGTCTCGGCGAAGCGAGGTGGGTGACGATGCGGGGCTCCAGAGCGCGACTGACGATTCCAGATGTCGCGTATCTGCTGATGAGCCTCGCGATCCTCGGGGCGCTCTATCCAGTGTGGCAGTCGGGGTTCGTCGCTAACATCGACGAGGTTTCGACGGCGGCAGCGTGGCTGTGGCGGCTGATGCTGCCGCTGGCGCTGCTCGTGCTGTTTTCGATGATCTTCCTGAAAGCGACCGCTGGGGTGAGCCGATGAATCGTCGCGATGTCGCCCTGGCGCTGATTCTCGTGGTCGCCGCAGTCGCGGGCATCGCGGTCGCGTCGAATCACTTCACGACGGCCGAGACCAGCGGGACGGTCCCGCTGGGGGCGACGGGCGGCCCGACGGTCGGCGTGACGTGTGGCTGCCGAGTCGACATGGTCGGGATGGCGATCAACTCGTCGGCGGCCCGCATCAACACGGCGGAGGGAAACATTACGATCGACGGCACAGACGACGCCTATGCTCGCGCGGACAACCTCGAGGGCGCGTGGACGAACGTGAGCAACGTCGACACGAACGGCGGGCACATCGACCTGAGTCCGGGCGACAAGCCACTGGCGACGCTCTCGGGCGGCATCACGGCCCTGGACTGGCGCCCCGGTGCGGACACGACCATCGATGACGGTGAGGTCGACTTTTCGTACTCGGCCGGATCAGCTGGTAGCGTCTCCCTGGCCGGCCTTCCCGCGGATACGGACGTCGCGGCGATTCCCGACGACTCGCCGTTCGAGATCCTCGATAGTGCGACGACGGACGCGAGCGGCCGCGTGACATTCGACGGCCTTGATGGCAGCCACGACGTTCGAATCCGAAAGAAACCGAGCACGCTGTCTGTGCGTAACGAGAGCGACCCGTCCTCGCTGGTGACGGGCTCGACGGTAGAACTGCGCTTCTACCTCGGCGACGACACGGACGCGCCGGACCAGATCGTCACGCGGCAGGCATCGGACGGCGAGATAAACATGACGGGACTCCCAGCGAACGAGAGCTTCGTCGCGGTCGCGGACGCCGACGGTTATCTCCCGCGCCGGATCTTCGTCGAGTCGCTCTACCAGCAGGAGAGCATCTACCTGCTGCCTGAGTCAAAGCGTCACGTCGAGAAGGTCTATTCGCTGACGGACTACACTGGACTCTATCCCTCAGAGGAGACGGTGCTGATAATCGAGCGCGCGCTCGGGACGTCGTGGGAGACCGTGCAGGCGGACTTCCTCGGCGCGACCGGTGGGTTCGAGGCCCAACTCCGGTACAACACGAGGCACAGACTGACGATCCTCAACACAGTGACTGGCGATCGTCGGACGCTCGGTCGCGTGACGCCGCTCGCGAGCGGCGCCGAGGAAGTCGAAGTCAACACACAGTCCGATATCGAACTATCACGAATTGGCCCTCTCGTCGCGCTGGAACCGCAGGTCCGAACAGTCTCGGCGACCCAGACGGACATCACGGTCAAGGTTGGCGAGCTGTCGTCGACGCTCGAGGCGTGGAACTACACGATCAACCTCCGGAACGCTTCTGGCTCGTTTGTGCTCGCACAGGACCAGTTCTCGGACGCTGGCGACGCGACGGAGACGGTCGACCTGACCAACCAGTCCGACGGAACACTCGTCGTCGAGACCGGCTGGCGGACGGCTGACGGCCGCAAGTCGCTGTCGAGTGATCGCTTTGAGATTCAGCGTCACTTCGACAACGACCAGTCGCTGTTATCGGTGCTCGGGAACTGGCAGGGCGCGCTCCCGGCAGGGAACGCGGCCGGCTTCACGACGATCGTGGCCCTGTTCTCGACGGTCTTCGTCGCCGCAGCGGCCGGTCGGAAGGCCCGGCTCTCGACAGAGGGGATCGGCCTCGTGGCCGTCGGCGTCCTCGCTATGTGGTCGATCGTCGGCTGGGTCAGCTACGCGGTCGTCTTCGCGACTGGGGTCGCGTGGACGGCGATGACGGCTGTCAGGAGGGGTCTCTGATGGCGCGCTTCAGCGCGATCCTCCTCGCGTACTTCGTCATCGGGGCTGTGATGTGGGGCGGCGGCGCGATCGTGTGGGCGGACAGCGGCGTCGGTGGTCTGATAATCACTGACCCGGCCGATGGAGACGTTAACCGAGAGACTGGCGAGCAGCTCGAGCAGTCGTCTGGTCCCATTGAGAACGCGATCACGAGCTTCGGCGCGCCGCTGCTGGCGATTTGGAATCTGCTCGTGAAGTTCATCGGCTATCTGTTCTGGCCGATCACCGTCCTCCAGAGTGCCAACGCTCCGCCGAGAGTGGTGGTGCTTCTCGGGGGCTCGTTCACCGTCGTGTTCCTCGGCGCGGTGATCCGGCTCATCCGGAGGTCAGCATGACTCGCAAACGAACTCTCTCGGCGCTCGGTAGCATCGTCCTCTGCTGGCTCGCGACCGGTCTCGCGGCCGCGCAGAACAACTCGACGAAGGCCCCGTACTACGAGGGCGAGGACTCTGATGTCGGGATAGACGGCTGGCTGTCCGGACTGGTCGACGCGACGCTCGACGACGTGCTGACGCTGCTGGGCCGGATCGGCAACTACCTCATCGGATCCGGAGTGTCCGCACAGGGCGGCGTCGGAAGCGCGGGCGTGCTGCTGACGGGCGCGCTCGTCGGCGGCGTCGTCTTCGGCACTGGGGCTCGCGCACGAGCCGGTCCGGTCGGCGGCCTCGTCTTCGCGACGATCGCCTCGTTCGCGTTCGTCGCTGTCGGGATCGGGCCGTCGTGGCTGTATGCGACGATGCTGTTCGGCGTCGGGATCATCGCGACGGGGGCGATCATCCGGGTACTGCAGTAACTCGGAGAGCGATGACTCCCGCTGCCGCGCAGGCATGGACGAGCGAACCAACTCAACGGAGCTAAAATATGACTGAGAACACTGACGCACCCGAGAACGTAACGAAGGAACAGCTCTGGAACCGACTCAAGCGCCTCGAGGAGCACGTTTACCCGTCGCGTCGGGAACTCCTCGCTGGGGGCGCGTCGGCCCTGCTGGCGGGCGGCGCAGTGAAGTCGATGAGCGGGCGCTCCCGAGCAGCAGACACAAGTGCCGGACAGGCCGGAGCCGCCGGGCAAGAGATAGACGTGTTTATCGATGAGCTGCGAGACCCTGGAGGCGACGTGGTCGCTGACGTAGACGACACCGGTGCAGTCAACTGGCAGGGCCGCTCGTTCGAGAACGTCGGATCGATCGGTACAGACGAGGCACGTATCAGTGGCCCGGTCTATCTCGGCGACTCAACAAGAGATGGATCTGAAGAATTTATCAATGAATCCATCGGTTGGAAAACCCTCATCGGAGTTGACAGTCAAGGCAATCAGGGCGCGGTACTCACTCTTAGGATAGATTATAACGGGTTAGATGCCTCTGGGACGGATGTTATAAATGTGGACACATCTCAAGGTATCACAACCGGGACCAACTCATCAGAGTGGGGATCAACGGGAGATGTGATATCTGTGGCGTCCGATGTGCGTTTTAAAGTCGATGACAATAACGCCGAGATATTGTTTGTCCAAGTTTACGTCCCAGATAATTTTTGGTTCGGGTCTGTCTCATATTCGACGACGACTCGCCAGACCGACTATGTGTGATCTGTGCGGATGTACTGATCAGGCGTTTTTGCTGTTGATGCTCTGCAAGAAACAATCTTGAGCGATGGGTCCCCTCCCCCGCCTAAGATGATATTGCAAGAGGCATCGCGAAGAGTTGGCGGGCAGACCACAGCCTCTCAGCAGCCACAGAGGGGTGAGAAGAACCACTATTGAGCGTGATCTGACGGCATCGAGTTTCTGCTGGCCGATCTTCGGAGTGCGGGGGCGGCAGCGGCGCGCGTTCTGCGCGCCGCGTTATTCTGTTCTACCTTAGTAGCACTACCGTAGGGACACTTTGCAAAGGTTGTTCGGCGGCGAGACGGCGTGAGAGGCTAAGACGCGGATCTGGAAATGGACCTCAGGGGCCGAAACCGTCGGGGACGCGAGAGGATCTCGGGCTTCAGCGTCGAAGTAACTACCGAGAAGCTGAAACGTGATCCAGGAAGGGGCGATCGGCGTCGGCGAGGCGACGGTCGAGGCGGCGACGCTGCTGGATGGCGGGTTTCGAGGCAAAAAGCAAGGGTTCGAACCGAGAGAAGCAGCTATCCGCAGGGCAAACGCGACCCGTTACGGCCTACTTCCAGCCGCCGCCGGGGTCGTGCCCGGGGAAGACGCGGAGCCTGACGTCACGGTCTCCACGGGGATGATCGTCGTCGACGAGCTGCTCCTGGACCATGGCGAGCGTCCCGGACCACTCGTCGAGATACGCGAACGGCAACGGGTCGTCCTCCTCGTCGCCGCCGCGGGCATCCGGACCGAGATCGTCGGCGTCGGGCTCGCGGTCGTGCGTGCCGTTGGCCTCGCCGTCTTCGCGGGCCTGCTCGCGGTCGTCGGCGCGGTCCTCGCGCTCGAGCCGGCGCTTCGCGAGCGTCTCCTCACCGAGCGCACTCGCGACGTCCTCCATCGAGTCCTCGACGATCTCAAGCAGTGCCTCGCTCTTGAAGCAGATCGTCGCCGGGTTCCCGACGGTCTCCAGGAGGCCAACGTCGACGAGCCGGCCGATGTGGTACTGCAGGTTTGACCGGGAGTAACCGGTCTCGGCGGCGAGCGTCTCGTAGCCGCAGCCGCGGCGCTCGACGAGCGTCGACAGGATGTCGTAGCACGCGCGGTTCTGGTCCCATTTCAAACACTCGGAGTACACAACCGCCTCGAAGCGGTTGTAGTACCGACGGAGGTCCTCGCGACGGCCGTCGGGATGCTCTATCTCGATCGTCGGCTGGCTCGCGGGACGGAAGTAGTCATCCGAAATGAGATCGCCGTCGTCGATACCGGCCCATTCGCAGTGACTGATGACCAGTTCGCGCAGGCGCTCGAGGACAGAGTGCCACTCGTCGATGTGGGGGTTCCGGCCGCCCGCGAGCGAGGCTTCGACCTTCGGGTGGTGCGCGTAGTCGCTGGGTGGCTTCTCGTGCCAGTCGGACGCCTGGTAGACCTTCAGCTCTCGCTCGTATTCGACGTCGGTCTCCTCGCCGTCCTCAACGGCTCGCGTGGTCGCAGACTCGAAGCCGAGATGATCCCAGCGGTCGGAGGTCAGCCGAGACTCCAGCCAGCCCTCCTCCTGCCTGTCGCGCCACGTCTCGACGTCCGCGCCACCGCCGACATCGATGAGACTCTCGCTCTTGTCGATCGTCCGCACGAGCGCGTGCTTCTGCTCGATGTCGAAGCGGTAGTAGGCTTCGAGCTTCCAGATCCGGCAGGAATCTCGCTTGATCGCGCCGGCGTCGGCGAGGTCCTGGTCGTCACGTACCGCCAGCACGTCGCGGACGGCGTCGATCCCTCGTCGGACGGGCTGGCTGGGTCGCTCGACGTATGTCGTCTGAGTCTGGACGCGAGTTCCCTCGCCGTAGGGAAGTTCGACCTCAACGAGATCGCCGCCGTTGTCGTCGGGATCGTAGGTCATCCCCTCCTTCTGCGGCTCAACGATGACGTGGACGCTGACAGGCGGCTTCGAGAGGCTTTCGATTTCGCCAGTCTCGGCGTTGCGGTTGACCCGACGCAGTTTGATGTGGTACTTGTACCACTGCTTCCAGTTCCCGTACTGGTTCTCCGAACCGGCTTTGTAGCCGCTCGAGGAGAAGACCCAGACGAACTCGCCTGAGCCGTTGAACGAGATGTCAGCCTCGGCGATCTGGACTTCGGCGTCGGGGTCGTCGACGCGGTCGCGCCAAAGCTCCCGCAGCGCGTCGTAGGTGGCGTTGTCATCGTCCAGCACAGTCGAGATGGCTGCGCCGTGACTGATGGGGCAGGTGCGGTGAAGGGTCTCGGTATCCGCGCCTGCGTGGAGCGAGGACGGCGTGATATCGCCGACCTGGCCCTGACCGGGAGCCTGGAGACTCACTCCGATCCCCCCTCGGATTGATCAGTAGCCGTGTCTACAGAGCGGCCGTTGCATCCCCCGTCGGTCTGAACCAAAGTCGCCTGGTCATCGTCTTCGAGGAGACGCTCAGGCTCGTCGACGGTCACGCCGGCCCGCTTCTGAGCGAGGGCAACGTAGTCCGGGTTCAGGTCGATCCCGATGAACCGGCGCCCGAGATCCTTCGCGACCACGCAGGTCGTCCCGGCGCCGGCGAACGGGTCGAGCACGATCCCGGGCTCGGTCTCGTCGGTGTCGCAGTCACACTCCTGTGACCACCCGTCGAAACGGTCTGGGTGCTCTCGCTTCCACTCTACGTATTCCTGACCAGACATCTGCGAGAATCGCGGCCCGAGGCCACCTTCACCTACGTTTCCGGCCTCGCTCTCATCGAGTCGGTTGCCGTTGTCACGCCCCTCGTGCTTCGGCGGGCTCGTTCTCTCGACCTGACGCTCGTACGGCGTTCCACACCCTGCACAAACCACTGGCGGGCAGGATGCTTTTAGCGGCGTCTCCACGAGCTCGGGAGGGTACACAGCGAAGTGCGCTTCGGGAAACGGTTTGACCGTCACTTCCAGAACGTCCCCTGGATTCTTTCCATGCGGGTGGCAGAACTGCTCCGGGTCCATCGTCTGCTCTTTCCCGGGAAACCCCCGCGCAGCCTTGTCACAGCGCCCGGTACGTTCGAGACTCCTCTCGCTGTGAGGCTCCCGAATGGCATCCAGGTCGAACCAGTAATCTGCACTGGGCGTCAGCTGGAAGAGGAACTCTTTCTGCTCGTTGAGCCGGTCTTTCACCGGGCTCGGCATCGGATTCGGCTTGGACCAGATCGCGTCTGAGCGCACGAACCATCCGGAGTCCTGAAGCGCTATAGCGACGCGGTGTGGGACGAGCATCTTCTGCTTCTTCCCGAACTCACCAGTCGTATCCTGGCCGGAGTCCTGCGCGTCGAAAGATTCGGCGTTGTTGTTCAGACCGGTGGACTCTCCGGGATTGTTGTTCCCACGCGGTTTCGAGGCAAACGAGTCACCGAGGTTGAGCCACCAGACACCGTCGTCGCGAAGGACGCGACGCAACTCCCTGCCGACATCAACGAGTGTGTCGATGTACTCGTCGAGCGAGTCTTCGAGTCCGATCTGCCCATCGACGCCGTAGTCTCGAAGCCCGAAGTACGGCGGCGAGGTGATCACGCAGTGGACTGACGACTCGGGCATCTCGGCGAGTGTCTCGGTGACATCGCCCTGGTGGACATCGTTGGTCCAGCGCTCAGTGCCGCTCGCGGACTGATCACTCATGCGTAACACCTCTGTTGGTTATTGCCGACGCCCCTATTGTTGTACCATGTACCACAACCTTTATTATGTCCGTGTACTATGTACCACATGAGGAAAGACAGATGACGCAGATGACCACGCGACTCCGAGCCGACGACGACGCACCGGCCATCAACAAAGGCGACGACCTCGAGATCCAGCTCGGGGACGACGCCGACAACAAGCGGATCGCAGTCACGGCGTCCACTGGCGTCGATAGCCACAACAACGTCAAGCTCTCGCACAACGGTGACCGCGCCGGCGAGCTGCACTTTATCGTCGACTACAACTCGATGTACGATGAGGGGGGCGACATCAACGACGCTGTGATCGGGCAGTACCGCCGCAACGGGGAGGTCTTCGGGACTGTGAGCGAGGTCGAGTACTGATGGATCATCCTGAGCGGCCGGAAGATGATGACGCGGTTGAGGATGACGACGATCTAAACGCGATGGTGCCGCTGGAGGTCTACTACGACGAGGACGATGGGAGTCTAAACGACCCCGCCGAACAGTTGGCTGCCTGTATCCGCCACAACACGGCAGCGCAGGGGGCCGACTTCTGGGCTGTTGAGGTGCGAGAGTACAGCGCGGCTGACTGGGCCGAGATGACGGGACGCGACCGCTCGACGGTCTCGCGGAACGTGAGCCGGGCGTACGGCGGCGAGTAGCGATACTCTTATTGGACGGGCGCCGTATCTCAGACTGTTCCAGATGGCCGTGTGAGCGGTTAAAGTTGGCGTCCCGATCATACGATGATCGGCCGTTCCAGTCGGACTCTCGTGCGGCTGTTTTTTGTTCACTCCCGCTCTCGTACTGATCACTCGGCATCGGAACTCACCTCCCGAGTATCCGCAAGCCACTCGCCGTCTCGGAGACGGGCGCTTACGATCAGCACGATGAAGCCAACCAATCCTACCGCGATGCCTTCGAAGCCAACAATGTATTGTCCAGTGACGTATCGTGATAGGGCGGAAAACAGCGTGCCACCGATCCCGACAAAAACGAGTATCCACCCAATCTGCATCGTCAGAGTAGATAGAGCAGTCTTAGTTACGCACGCAGAGTTACGGATCGAGAAAGACTGCTGACTGGCCAACACGATCGTCATCACCAGAAGTCCAACCTGCATCAGTACGGCCGCCTCGAAGCTCATCTGGCCAGTAAAATACGCTGCAACAGGAGTCATTCCGAGGATCGCGGCACCAACCAATGAGATAATTATGTGAGCGTAGTCAAACTGACAAGACACGTACACAGACTGTTCATCCATAGAGGATCACCCCCAGCAGGAGGATCACGATTAGCGTGGTGAGAAGCTGAACAAGTGTTGTGGTTAGGCTTCCACCATTACCGCTCACAGACTGATCAGTCATCGTCATTCCCTCCGATGCCGACCTCGCGATCCGGTGTGTTCCCTTCGGCCGCAAACAGGAGGCGCCCCCCGCAGGAGGGACATTCATCCGTGACGACGTTGGAGATGTCTCGGCCGCAACTACCGCACTTGTGTCCGTTCTCGTACTGATCACTGGTCGTCATGCCTCGATCAGCTCCACACCGCAGAAGTGACAGAACTCCATTTCCTGGCAGTAGTACCCGCGCCAGGTCGAGCCGCAGTCCGGACATCTCTGCGTCGGTCCGAAGAGAACGTAGTACGGCTCGAGGACGATACCGAAGACGCCGGCCGTAAGTCCCGGAGGATCGCCTTCTGGACTGGAGTCAACCACGCGAAGGTCGAATGTGCTGCCGTTCGCGTCGACGTCCTCCTGGAGCTCGGCGCCGCACTCGGTACACTCCCAGCCGACGACATGGCCGTCGTGCTCATCGGTATCTGCGGTCCCGAGGTAGCGAGCATCGACAGCCTGATCACAGCATGGGCAATCGAGTCGAGTTCGATGAGATTCGGCGCTCATCGGAGGACCACCTCACTCGGAACGAGGACATGGCCACGTTGTCCGCTTGCGAGCGTCGCTTCGACGCCGAGCCACTGCGGCGGGCCGACCTCGAGGTCGTCCTCGGGTTCGTGCGGGTCGAGCGCGAGGACACGCGAACAGACTGAGCAGCGCCAGCCGAACACTGGGACGTCATCGTGATCGATATCTCGCGCGGCCGCGTCGGAGAGATGCGAGCGCTCGATCATGTGGGGCTGCTGCGTGTCGGAGACATCCCGACCGCAGTCACAGAGAACCCGGCCGCCGCTGTGGACCGGGCGGCCGATATCGTCGCGAGCGCCGATGGGGAGGACCGACTGCTGAGGGTCCGAGTCGAAACTCATGCCTCCACCTCCCCAGCGGCGACTCGCTCGTCGACGTCGACGCCGCCGAAGATACGGTCGCTCCACAACTCGCGGAGATGCTCGATCTCGGGACCGCGAAGCACGCCGGCCGGCTGGTCGTCGGGGTGGGGCACGAGCGAGCAGGGCCAGTCAGTGTGCTGCTGCGCGAGCATCGCGGGCACAATGCCCTCGCCGGTCGGGTTTTCGACTCCCTCGAAGACGTAGCACGCGGCCACGCCCTCGCGAGTGGCATACCGGATGGAGATAAGGTTGCGGACGCTGTGGCCGACGGAGACGGCGTAGACGCGCGTGCCACCTCCATCCTCGTCGACGCCGTGGTCGATCCACGACGCGGGAACAGGTTGATACTCGCGCCCGTCAATTTCGACCGGCCACTCGGTCATGCCGATCGCCCCCCGAACTCGTCTTCGAGATGCTGTTCAAACTCCTCGATCTCCATCGAGTTCAGCGTCGAAGTGGGTTGGTCGTAGCCGCTGTAGTCTCCCTGGTCGTGGCTGAGCGTGCCCGCCTGTCGACGAGTCCGGTGGAGCTTCCGTTCGGTGCTGCTGACACAGAGTTCGCCGTCAGCGTCGAGCGCCGCGTTTGGCTCGGTATCGCTGAAGCAGACACTGCAACAGTCCCAGTGCCCGGCGACGGGCTCGAGGTCGGTGATGACCCGGTGCGAGGACGGCGACCCACAGGCCGACTTGACAGTCTCGTCGGCGCTCACGCCGCGACCCCCCGTTCAGTTGCGACAGCAAAAGATGGATCACTGTTGAAGTGATCTGGCTGTGAACTTGAAGTTTTAAGCCAGGGCAGGGATTTGAACCCCGGGAATCTCGATTACAAGTCGAGTGCTTGAACCGCCCAAGCTCCCCTGGCGCAGGCGACGATTACTCCCCCTCCTTTGAGTGGTTGTCGCTTTCCCCCGGTTTCGGTGGGCCGCCAGGTTCCAATTTATCCCCGTCGCGTCCCGGTTCGCCCTCGTCGCGCTCCGATTCGCCCCCGTCGTCTTCCACGGATTTTTCGAGTTGCACGCGGTAGGATTCGTAGCCGTGTCGGCGGTAGAATCGGCGGGCGTCCTCGTTGTCGGCCATCGCCTCGAGGACGACCGTCTCGGCGCCGAGCGTCTCGAGGCGGCGCTCGGCGGTCGTGAGCAGTTCGGTCCCGATGCCCGCGTCGCGGTGGCCCGGGGCGACGTAGAGGTTCTCGACGACGCCCTGTGTGACGGTCATCTCGTAACTGCCGCGGTCGACGGTGAACATGACGAACCCGACGACCTCGTCCTTGCGAGCGACGAGGAGTCGGTCGGTGACGGCGTGGCGGGTGATCTCGTCGCGGATCACACCCCGGTTTGCCTCCGGGAGGACGCGTGACCCGTACTGGGTCTGCTCGCTCGCCAGCGTCACCCACAGGTCGGTCACGGCTTCGGCGTCCTCGACTCCCGCGATCTCGATCTCCATTCGGTCACTGGATACAACGGACCGACCGTGAAATGTCTTCCCACGACGACTCCCTCAACGACGACCGTCCCCCCACGACAACTCCCCCAACGACGACCGTCCCCCCACGACAACTCCCCCAACGACGACCGTCCCCCCACGGCACCGCCGTTTCGGAGCGGCGGCCGGCTCAGATATCCCGGCAGTCCGCACAGAGCAACTGTCCGTTGAACGCACGCAAATCTCGGGAGAGCGCCCCACAGGCCTCGCATATCGACTGGTCTTCGTACTCCCGCTCGCGGGTCCCCTCGCCCATCTCTCCGGGGCCGTCGCCCGCCTCCGCGACTGCCCGCTGGCGCGTCGTTTCCGCGGTGCGGTCGGCCATCAGCTCCGCGTCGGAGTCCGCCATCCGGTCGGTCCCGACGGCCGGCGCGAACGGCGAAGTCGTGATCAGGTCGTGTTCCGAGAGGACGCCGACCATCGCCGCCCCGTCGGAGACGAGCACCCGCTTGGTCGCGGCGGCCGACATCGCGTCCGCTGCCTCGGCTATCGTGTGGTCGGGCGACACTGTCGGGACGCTCTCGGTCATCGCGTCCGCGGCGGTCTCGGGGTCGCTCTCGTCGACGAGCGCCGACAACGCGTCGCGCTCGGTCAGGACGCCGACCGGCTCGGACCCGCGCAGGACGACGACGTTCTCGACTTCCTCCGCCAGCATCAACTCGACCGTCTCGACGAACCCGTCGGACTCGGTCACACCGACGAACTCCCGGTCCATGACCTCCCGGACCGTGACGTCTCGTTCCATGTGAACGCCTTCCACACACGCGGCCTAAAGTGTACCTGCACCACGCTTAAGGTTCGTTCCGGCGTAACTCCGAAGTTGGGCCGTAGTCCCTGGCCGACGGTCGGCCTACGTGGGCGGTTCCGCGTCGGTCTGTGCCCACGCGAGTCGTACGTCGTCGCCGGTCGCGCGACAGTCCTCGAGGGCGTGTTTGGCGTCCATCCCCGCGTCCTGTGCGACCGTGCCGCGACCGACGCCGACTTTGAGGTCGACGTCGACCTCGCGGCGGACGTGGTCGATTGCCTCGTGGTACTCGTCGGCTTCGAGCGCCGGACAGGCCGCGATGACGTTGTCGCCGCCGACGAAGAAGGCGAGGGAGTCGTGCGCCCTGCGCATGTGGCGCATCAGCTCCGCGTAGCCCTGTTCGATCCGGATGAACGTGTCGAACTCGTTGAGTTCGTCGGTGTACTTCCCGGTCGCGTCGTTGACGTCGAAGTGGGCGATCTGGACGTCCTCGTCGGTCCGGAACTCGGCGTCGATAGTCCGGCCGCGGAGGATCTCGCGACGATGTTCGTCCTGTGCGCTCCCGGCGTCCTGGAGCTGTTCCGTGGCCGTTCCGAGCGCCGACGCCGGCGAGGTGCCCGTCGCGACACTCAGGCTCATTGTCACCGGATAGCGGTTGCCGACTGACTCCTGGATCAGTTCATGGTCGGCGAGAGCCAGCCCGTTCGTCACGGCGATCATGTTGTCGAAACGCGTGAAGAAGACGTAGCCGCCGCGGTTCCCGACGAGCTGGGAGAGATCCGCGTAGAGGCGCGACTGCAGGGTCTGCAGGTCGACCTCCCGCCGGGGTTCGGGCGTCACGGTCCAGGGACCGTAGTTGTCTATCTGGATGTGCGTGACCTGCGTGTTCGTCACTGTATTCCGTCGTTCGGTAGCTGTGCGTATTGGTCTTTCCGTTACCGGTCGTCCCGGACCACCTGCCAGCGCGGTCGCGGCGTTACGGACCGCCATCACAGGACGGCTGGCGGTAGCTCTTTGGGTCGGGGGACCGACGGTCCCCGCATGCAAGTCGTGCTACTCGCCGCCGGTGAGGGGACCCGGATGCGGCCGCTGACGACGGCGCTCCCCAAGCCGATGTTGCCCGTCGCGGACCGCCCGCTTGTCGCCCACAACGCCGACGCCGCCGTCGAGGCTGGGGCGTCCGAACTGATCGTCGTCGTCGGCTACGAGTCCGAGGCAGTCAGGGAGTACTTCGGTGAGTCCTACCGCGGCGTTCCCGTCGAGTACGCCGTCCAGAACGAACAGTTGGGCACGGCCCACGCCGTCGACTGCGCGCGCGAGCACCTTGACGGCCCGTTCGCCGTCCTGAACGGGGACGACCTCTACGACACCGAGAGCCTGACAGCGCTTTTGACCGCGGACGGGCCGACCGTGGGAACCTACCGCGTCGAGGACCCGACGAGTTACGGCGTCTTCGAGGTCGAGAACGGCACCGTCACGGGCATCGTCGAGAAGCCGGTCGACCCGCCGACCGACCTGATCAACGTCGGAGCCTACGTCTTCCCGGCGGCCGCGAGGGAGTGGCTCGACGTCCCGAAAAGCGAGCGGGGCGAACACGAGATCACGGACGTCCTCGCGCGCGTCATCGCGGAACAGTCGGTCGGGACCGTCGAGATCGACCGCTGGCTCGGCTGTGGCCGCCCCTGGGAACTGCTCGAGGCCAACGAGTGGCGTCTGGGCGAACTCGACCGACGGATCGAGGGCGACGTGCATCCGGACGCCGAGCTGCGCGGAGCAGTCGTCGTCGAGGAAGGCGCGACGGTCGACGCCGGCGTCGTCGTGGAGGGGCCGGCGCTGATCCGAACCGGCGCGGACGTCGGCCCGAACACCTACGTTCGCGGGGCGACGCTGCTCGCGGAGAACACGCACGTCGGCAACGGCGTCGAGATCAAAAACAGCGTCGTCATGGCCGGGACGAACGTCCCGCATCTCTCCTACGTCGGCGATAGCGTCCTCGGCCGGGAGGTCAACCTCGGCGCGGGCACGAACGTCGCCAACCTCCGTCACGACGGCCAACTGGTGAAGTTCACGGTCAAAGGCGAGCGGGTCCCGACCGGCCGCCGGAAGTTCGGCGTCGTCGCCGGTGACGGTGTCAAGACCGCGATCAACACGAGCCTGAGTCCCGGACTCCGCCTTTCTTCGGGCGCGACGACTGAACCCGGCGAATCCGTGACGAGGGATCGTTGAACGGGCACTTGTCGAGATCGCAACCGTCGAGACGCCGGTCGCCGCGGATGTGTGCCGTTAAGTGGGTCCGTCACGACGCGTCGGACAGGATGGTCGACCCGACATCGGAACTGAACGAGGACGTATCCGAGGAGGAGGCGCCGAGATGTGCCGTCTGTGACGAACCGCTGGTTCGAGAGCCCGACCATCGGGTCGTCACCCGCGTCGAGGACGGGCAAGTCGTGACGACACACTTCTGTGACGAGGACTGTCGCGCCGAGTGGACCGAGTAGTCACTGGCCGAGACGCACCTCGACCGAAGTTGACCGTTCTCGGAGTGATCAGTATTATAACATAACTGATTAGTAAATAATATATCCTATCAAAAGAGAAGATAAAAAGATAAACCCGAATCGCAGTAACCAATGGATATGGGTAGTGGTCGGCCGAAGACGGTCCTCGTTGTTGACGACGACGAAGCCGTCGCGGACGTGTACGCGAGTCAGCTCTCCGGGTCCTACCGGGTGGTCACGGCCTACGACGGCCGGTCGGCGCTCGACGCGCTCGACGACGATGTCGACGTGGTGTTGCTCGACCGCCGGATGCACGGCCTCTCCGGACGGGAAGTTCTCGAGGAGATCCGCGGCCGTGAGATCGCCTGTGGCGTGGTGATCGTCACGGCGGTCGACCCCGGATTCGATATCGTCGACATGGGATTCGACGATTACCTCCTCAAACCCGTCGAGCGCGAGGAACTCGAATCCGTCGTCGCCGAAACTATCGACCGTCTCGACCACCAGGAGGCGGTCCGTGAGTACCTCGCGCTCGCGTCGAAAGTCGCCACCCTCCGCGTCGAGAAGAACCCGGCCGAACTCGACGCCAGCGACGAGTACGACGCCCTCGTCGACCGTCTGGAGGAACTCCGCCAGCGCGACGACATCGACGACGCGGAGATAGACTCACCCATCGAACAGTGACTCCAGTCTGACGAGTACGCGATCGCCGATCAGGTTCACTCGAAACCGAGTAAGTATCGGCGGCGATCCCTCCATTCTTTTGTGCCGGCGTGCGGAACGTCCGCTATGGGACGTAACTACGCGGATCTCCACGACCCGAACGCGGAGTACACGATGCGAGAACTGTCCTCGGAGACGATGGGCGTTCAGGCGAAGCGCGGCGGCGGACGCGACGCCAAGATTACCGACGTTCAGTGTACGATGATAGACGGGAACTTCCCGTGGACGCTGGTCCGGATCTACACCGACGCCGGTATCGTCGGCACGGGCGAGGCCTACTGGGGCGCCGGCATCCCCGAGCTCATCGAGCGGATGACTCCGTTCCTCGTCGGCGAGAATCCGCTGGATATCGACCGCCTCTACGAGCACCTGATCCAGAAGATGTCCGGCGAAGGGTCCATCGAGGGCGTCACCGTCTCGGCCATCGCCGGCATCGACGTCGCGCTCCACGACCTCGCCGGGAAGATAATCGAGGTGCCCGCCTACCAGTTGCTCGGCGGGAAGTACCGCGACCGGATGCGGGTCTACTGTGACTGTCACACCGAGGAGGAGGCCGACCCCGACGCCTGCGCCGACGAGGCCGAACGCGTCGTCGAGGACCTGGGCTACGACGCCCTGAAGTTCGACCTCGACGTACCCTCCGGCTTCGAGAAGGACCGCGCGAACCGCCACCTTCGGCCGGGCGAGATCCGCCACAAGGCCGAAATCGTCGAGAAAGTCACCGAGCGCGTCAAGGACCGCGCCGACGTGGCCTTCGACTGTCACTGGACGTTTTCGGGCGGGTCGGCCAAGCGACTCGCCGAGGCCGTCGAGGACTACGACGTCTGGTGGCTCGAGGACCCGGTCCCGCCGGAGAACCTCGAGGTTCAGAAGGAGGTCACCGACTCGACGACCACCCCCATCTGCGTCGGCGAGAACCGCTACCGCGTCACCGAGGAGCGCCGCCTCATCGAGGACCAGGCCGTCGACATCATCGCGCCCGACATGCCGAAAGTCGGCGGCATGCGCGAGACGCGGAAGATCGCTGACGTCGCAAACCAGTACTACGTGCCGGTTGCGATGCACAACGTCGCCTCGCCCATCGGGACGATGGCGAGCGCGCAGGTCGGCGCCGCTATCCCGAACTCGCTGGCCGTCGAGTACCACTCCTACGAACTCGGCTGGTGGGAGGACCTGGTCGAGGAAACCGTCATCGAGGACGGCTACATCGACATCCCCGAGAAGCCCGGCCTCGGCCTGACGCTCGATCTGGATACCGTCGAGGCGAACATGGTCGACGGGGAGACGTTGTTCGACCCGGCGTAGCTCCGTCGAGTACGCTGAGTTGAGCGCAGCGACGTTCGATCCGGCCTGAACAGCCCCTCCCGTTACCTTCTGGGGCCCCAGAGCGCTCACGTTTCCTGAGGTACTGCCTTCTTCACGTTTCCCGGGATACTGTCTTCTAGTCGTCAGATCCAGTGGCTCTTTGATGCTGGCCGTCGAAGCCGCGGATATGACCGACGATGTCACGGTCGACGTGGAAGTCGAAGTCGAGGTCGACACCGACGAACTGGAAGTCGAGGTCGGCGACGCAAAGGAGTTCGAGGCTGAGCTAGAGAGCGACGGCCTCGAACTCGAAGTCGAGGCCGAAGTCGAGGTGTCCGGCGACCACGACCGGGAAGCTGAGGAAAGTGACGCCGAGGAGGAAGACGAGGAGAGCGACACCGAGGCGGAAAGCGAAGGGGGCGAAGAGAGCGAGTCGGACACGCTCGATACGGACGTCGAGGTGGAGTGACCGTCGGGTAACCGAAAAGCCCTCGACGGTTCGGTGAGGGGTACCGGCATGCGCACGATCGACGAGGTACACGTCGTGCCGCTGGGATACGAGCACGACCGGATCCTCGAACCGATCCGCAGGCACGACGCGGACGTGGTGTATCTCCTTGCCGGCGACGGCGGGAAGACGCCGTTGACCCCCTATCAACAGGCACTCGTCGAGGAGTTCGAGTCCGAGGGGCGGGCGATTCGTTTCAGGGAAGCCGATCTCGGTGACCTGTACGACGTGCTGGCGGTCGTGACGACCGTCGCGGCCGAGCACGAGGACGATGTCGTGCGAGTCAACGTCTCCAGCGGCGGGAAACTCGCGGCCATCGGGTCGGCCATCGCCTGCATGGCGACCGCTGCGACCGCCTACTACGTCCACGTCGAGGAGCACGTCCCCGACCTCGAATCTAACCCGCGCACGCGCGGGATGGTCGAAGCCGAAGTGTTGCCGTCCTATCCCATCGAGACAGTCTCCCGGGACCAGGTCGCCGTCCTCGAGTATCTCGCGGCGGAGAACACGGACGTCTACACCGCCAAGAAGTCGGACCTCATCGAGTTCGCGGAGACGGCCGACCTGTCCTTTATGATCGACGCCGACCCCGCCAACGACAAGGCGAAGTTCGCGCTCCTGAACGCCAACATCATCGATCCGCTCGTCGACGACGGCTACATCCGCGTCGAATCCGTCGGCCGACAGAAACAGATCGAACTCACCGAAACCGGGGAGAACGTGCTCCACGCGTTCCGGCACAAGCTCTGAACCTCGCGGACGCGCCGATCCCACACTCCTGCCACGTCGCTGACCTGGTTCTGGGACGGCAGTCTATCTCGGGTCCGCTCGCAAGATATTCCGGCCAGTTCTGATATTTAATATTGAGTCGATAAACGGAATGGTTTCAATAGTTTCTGTGGTATCGATAGTATCTCGATAGAGCCTACAAACTACCGGGGTCTACGAAGATATGTGCGCGGGCCGGTGGACGCGGCGGTGCGGTGGTGCCACGGCTGGTCCCCGATATCGGCTCTCCACCGGGCGTCTCGCGGTCGCCGGCGCGCGCCCTCCCCACCTGGGGAATTGCCTCTGACAATCGAAGTCCGGCCGGCTCTCCACCCCGGCCGCCCGCTTCGACGCAGTCCCGCTGACGGTTCGGCCCTCCACCCCGAACCCATCGCAGGCGTCCCGTTTCCCTTTCTCGAAGCTATCGGAACATAGAAAAGAACTCGAGGCTGGCCGGTCGATACCGGCCGATTCAGAGCTCGATCCGCTCGCCGCGTTCGGCGGACTCGTAGACGGCGTCGATGGTCCGCTGGTCGACGAGACCGTGTTCCCCGTCGCCGACGAGGGGCGTGTCCGTCAGGAGGTGGTCGCCGAAGTGGCGGAACGACTCCTTGGTCTCTTCGATCTGGTCGAAGTTCGTCGTGATGGTCGTGTCCCCGCGTGTGATTGTCAGCTCGCGTTCGCCGCCGAGGAACGCGTCCTCGAGCAGGAGTTCACCCTCGGTGCCGACGATCCGGAGGTTACTGGCGTAGTGGGCGTTCTGGCTCGCGGTACAGGAGACGAGGACGCCGTCGGGGAACTCGACGGTGAAGGCCGCTCGCTCGTCGGGGATGGACTCGAACTCCTCGGTGCCGGTCCAGGTCGTTCCGGTGACAGCGACGGGGTCGGCGTCGAGGACGAACCGGGTCGTGTTGATCGAGTAGACGCCCAGGTCGGTGACGGATCCGCCGGCGCCGGCCAGGTCGGGGTTGAGCCGCCACTGGTTCGGGTCGTCGTTGATGTCGAGCAGGAGCTGGGACATGTTCCCGTGGACGTGCGTGGGGTCGCCGATAAATCCGCGGGCGACCAGATCACGCATCATCCTGACGGCGGGCTGGACGTGCATCCGGTACTCGACGCCGAGTGTCACGTCGCTGGCGGCCTCGACCAGTTTTTCGGCCCGCTCGGCGTTGGCTTCGAGCGGTTTCTCGCAGAAGATGTCGTTGCCGTACTCGGCGGCCGTCTCGACGTAGGGGAGGTGCAGGGCGTTCGGCGTGCCGACGTAGGCGGCGTCGTAGGCGTCGGCCGCGGCGCCGTCCTGGAACTCCTCGTACGTGAGCGCGTGCTCGATGGTCTCGTGTTGCTCGGCGACGCCCTCGGCTTTCTCCGTGGAGGAACTGACGACGACCGTCGTCTCGAGGTGGTCGAGTTCGTTCGTCGCCGGAATGGCGTGGTCGAGCGTCCACCAGCCCAGCCCGATCATCGCGAAACGGACGGTCCCCTCCGTGGCCTGGGGCCAGTCACGCGCCGTGAACTCGTCGAAGTACGCCTGTAAATCCATGGGGGAAACCGTGAGCGCATCCGGCATAAGTGATGCGAACTGCCCGGAACGGCCGCGGAATCGTGCCTGTTGGACGTATCCGAACGCGGCCCGATCCTGTGCCCCGAAACGTCCGCGGATTTGTCCGAACAGTTTCGGACGACCGTCCGAACGAACTCCCCCCGCTCCCCCGTTCCCTCCTGCGTGGCCTTCATGCCGGAATATTGATCCGCTCTGAGGAACGGATTCCGAATACGTTTCGTACAGGGCTTCTATCGGATGATAAAGGGGTATAGGGGCGGGTAGGGTCGCACGGCGTCTGTTTCCCGGTCGACGCGTTCCGGGATGCGTTCCGACGAATATCCGAATCCGCTAGGGTTTTACGGGACGGACGTACAGGAACCGGTATGGAATTGCATGCCAGAGAGGTAAACCAGGACGTTCGGGAGCTAGGAACGCTACTCGGGGAGATAATCACGGAGCAGACCTCCCGCGGGGCGTTCGATATCGTCGAACGCATTCGGACGGCGGCCATCGACTACCGACGGGGCGAGATGGACGACCGCGAGGTGATCCACGAGACGCTTGATGGCCTCTCACCGTCGGAGGCGGACGTCGTCGCGCGGGCCTTTACGACCTACTTCGAACTCATCAATCTCGCGGAAGAGCGCCAGCGCGTCAGGGAGATCCGGGAAGGGGGCCACGAGGGGACGCTCGATGACAGCGTCCGCGCGGCCGTCGAGGAACTGGCCGAGCGTGACCTGGACGCCGAAACCGTCGAGCGGGTGCTCGACGACGTGCTCATCCAGCCAACGTTCACGGCCCATCCGACGGAGGCTCGGCGCAAGACCGTCAAGGCGAAACTGCGGTCGGTGTCCCAGCACCTCCAGCAGATGGACGAAGTCCGGCTCACTGACCCGGAGAAAGCCGACGTCGAACGCGATCTCGAGGCCGAGGTGACGAGCCTCTGGCAGACACCACAGGTCCGCGACCGCCGGCCGGAGGTGACCGACGAGGCGCTCAACGTCCAGTGGTACATCGAGAACGTCCTCTTCGAGGTCATCAGCGAGGTGTACGACGCGCTCGAGCGGGCCGTCGACGACGAGTTCGACGGCGACGTGGACGTGCCCAAACTCTACGAGTTTCGCTCGTGGGCCGGGAGCGACCGCGACGGCAACCCGTTCGTGACTCCCGAGGTCACCGAAGAGACGCTCGACCGACAGCAGTCCGTGGCGCTCCCGCTGTATCGCGACCGCCTGAAGGAACTGTCGGGCGTCCTCAGCCAGGACGCGAGCCAGATCGATACCGGCGAGCGCTTCGAGGAGCGTCTCGACTCCCACCGGGACCGCCTCCCCGGCGTCGCAACCGAGGCCGCCGAGCGCTACCCCGACGAGCCCTACCGCCAGAAACTCAAGCTGATGCGCGAGAGCGTCCTCCGGGTCAACGACGTCCGGTCGGGTGGCTACGAATCGCCCGCGGAACTGCTCGAAGACATCGACGCCATCGCCGAGAGCCTGCGGGACAACGGCGCGGAGTCCATCGCCGAGGCCTACGTCGACCCGCTGGCCCGCACCGTCGACACGTTCGGGTTCACGCTCGCGAGCCTCGACCTGCGGGACCACCGCGAGAAACACACCAACGCCATCGCCGAGGCCGTCGAGCGTGACGGCATCGACTACGCGGACATGAGCGAAGACGAGCGCGTCGACTTCCTCACCGAGGCGATTCAGCAGGAGCGTCCGGTCGTCGATATCGAGGACCGCGACGGCCTCTCGGAGGAGACAGAGCGCGTCCTCCGCCGGTTCGAGAAAACCGCGGAGTGGCAACGTGACTACGGCGTCGACGCCATCGACACCTACTGCATCAGCTGGTGCGAAGAGCCCTCCCACGTCCTCGAAGTGCTCTTTCTGGCCGACCAGGCCGGCATCGTCGACCTGCCGGGCTACTGCGGGCTGGACATCGTCCCCCTACTCGAATCGAAGTACGCACTCGACGGCGCCCGCCGGATCATGGGGACCCTGTTCGAGAACGAGGTGTACCAGCAGGTACTCGAGGCCCGCGGCGGCGTCCAGGAGATCATGCTCGGCTACTCCGACTCGAACAAGGAGAACGGCTTTCTCGCCGCGAACTGGAGCCTCTTTCGCAACCAGCGCCGACTCGCGAACATCACCGACGACTACGACGTCGAGATGCGCCTGTTCCACGGCCGTGGCGGCTCTATCTCCCGCGGTGGCGGCCCGATGAACGACGCCATGCTCGCGCTCCCCAACGAGACGGTCTCCGGGCAGATCAAGTTCACCGAGCAGGGCGAGACCATCTCGGAGAAGTACGCCAACCGGCGGATCGCCGAACGGAACCTCGAACAGATGCTCAACGCGCAGGTCCGCGCCCGGCACAACGCGATGGAGCAACCGAGCGAGGACCTTCCCGAGGAGTGGACCGACGCCATCTCGACGGCCGCCGAGGCCGCCCGCGTGGCCTACGTCGACCTGCTCGATACCGACGGCTTCGTCGACTTCTTCGAGACGGCGACGCCGATCACCGTCATCGAGAACCTGAACATGGGGTCGCGTCCGGCCTCCCGGAGCGAGGACCGGAGCGTCGAGGACCTGCGGGCCATCCCGTGGGTGTTCTCGTGGACCCAGGCCCGGTGTATCCTCCCCGGGTGGTACGGCCTCGCGACCGGCTTCCAGGCGTATCTCGACGATGGCGGCGACATCGAGACGCTCCAGGAGATGTACGACGAGTGGCTGTTCTTCCAGACCATCCTCGACAACGCCACGCTCGCGCTCGCCCGCTCGGAGATGGAGATAGCCGAGCAGTACGCCGCACTGGCCGACGAGGACCTGCAAGACCGCATCTTCGCGGACATCCGTGCGGAGTACGAGGACGCGGTCGAGGTGGTCCAGTCGGTCACCGGCCGCGAGAGCCTCATCAAGCGCGACTGGCTTCAGGAGAACCTCGAACGCCGAAACCCCTACGTCGACCCCCTCAATCTCCTGCAGGTGAAACTGCTCTCGCAGTCCCACCTGACCGACGCCGAGCGCCGGACCCTGCGACTGACCGTTCAGGGCATCGCCGCCGGCATGAAAAACACGGGGTAACCGGGCGTCACCCGGGTCCGTTCCATCCACGCGAATCCACAGTCCGCCACAGGTTTATCAACGAGAACGCGGCCAGCCCGCGGTGTGCAGTGAGCATCGCCGCAGGTCGCCCGCGGGAGCGCGACACGACGGCCTGCGGACGGGGAGTGTCGCCTGCTCGCCATTCACCCGTCATAGTGACTACTCGACGAGCGCCGCCGCGAGCAGTTCCACGGGGTGACGGATGTCGTAGTCGGTGCCGTGTTCCATCTGCATCGCGCAGGTCGGACACTCGGTCATTCCCGTCTCCCCGTCAGCCGCTTCCATGTGGTCGAACATCTCGTCGCCGATAGCCATCGACTTCTCGTATTTCTCCGACTTCCAGCCGTAGGTGCCCGAGATGCCAGAGCAGGACTCGCCGACGTCCTCGATACCGGCACCCGAAAGATCACGGAACAGCTCGACGGCCTGCCGTTCGAGGCCCTGATTACGGGCGTGACAGGGGGCGTGATAGGCGAATTCGGTCGCGAGGTCGCCGTCGACATCGGCGTCGGCGATGGCGCCCCTGACGTCCTCGTTGATCCGGAGGTACTCGACGGACTCGAAGGTGTGGCTGGCAACGTCGGAGATACCCTCGATGTCGAACAGCTCGGGGTACTCCTGACGGAGCGCCATCGAACAGGAAGTACACGACGCGACCGCGTCGTACCCCTGGTCGACCAGGTCGCTCATCGAAGAGACGTTCACCTCGGCGTGGCGCCGCGCGTCGTCGAGCATCCCGTTGGCGAACATCGGCGTGCCCGAACAGCGCTGTTCGGGGACGACCAGTTCGTAGCCGAAATGTTCGTAGACGCGGACGAGCGCCTGCCCGACCTCCGGCGTGTTGTAGTTGGCGTAACAGCCGTGGAAGTAGGCTACCTTCTTGTCGGCATCGGGGTCCTCGCCGCGGCGCTCGCGAGCCGCCCGCGCTCGCTCGCGGGACCCGTCGGCACCGCCCTGACTCGCCCACCACTCGCGAAACGTCTGCGTCGCGAACGCCGGGAACTCCCGTTCGCTGGTGATCCCCATCGTCTTCTCCATGACCCAGCGGGCGGGGCCGAAGTTCATCGCGGCGTTGGCCAGTCGCGGGACTTTGCTCGCAAACCACGCCGAAGTCCTGTAATTGGCGAGGATCCGGTTGCGCCAGTACGACACCGAGAGTTTCGACATCTCCTCGCTGACGTACTCGCCGCGAGCCGCGTTGTGCATCTGCGAGAGTGGCACGCCGGACGGGCAGGCGTTGTCACAGCGCATGCAGTTCGAACAGTCCATGATCGAGTCGTCGACGGGGTGGTCGTCCTCGTCGTCGGCCTGCTTGAGCCGCCACTGCTCGGGTCCCTGGAACTTCGGCCCCGGGAACTCGTCGTCGACCTCGGCGACGGGACAGTTCGTGTCGCAGGTCGAGCACTTGTAACACGAGTCGGCGCCGGGCCGCAGGTCGAAGTCGTCACTCTCCGGGAAGACGTCGATCGGTTCGAACTCCTCGCCGGTGTTGGGTTCTGACGGTCCGAACTCCTCTCCCGTATCGGGGGCGTCAGCGTCGCTCATCGGGCCACCTCCGCGGCGGCCCGGCCGGCGGCGTGTCCGGTCGCGATGGAGACGCCGCTCCCGGACTTCTCCGCGGCGAAGTCGTAGCCGCCCAGCACCGACCCCGCGGCCCGCAGGTTCCCGAACTCCGCCGTTCCGTCGGTGGCCAGCGGACGCAGGTCGGCATCAATTTCGACGCCGAATTGAGCGAACGGATGATCCCCGAACGCCGCCGACTCGAACCACTCGTAGCGGTCGCTGGCGTGCGGGACGTGACAGTCGAAGACCGGTTCCGAAACGCGTTCGCGGTCGGACTCGATGCCCTTCCCGACCAGTCCGCCGGTCGCGAGCACGTACTGGTCGGCGACGTTGGGGATCTTCGCCCCGTTTTTTTCGACGTAGACGCGTTCGATCCGGTCGTCGCCGTCGAAGTCGACCACCGGGTTCCCGGTTTCGATGCTGGCACCGGCGTCGTCGAGGGCGTCGAACAGCGCGTCTTCGAGACGCATCCCCGGGAGCGACGGCGGCCCCATCGGAACTTCGAAGACATCCGCGCCGAGGCGGTCCGCGAGCGCGGACCGGACTTCGCGAGCGCGGTCGTCGCCGAGGATCGCCGGGAACCCGACTCGGCCCTCGTTCTCGAGTTTGGGGTTGACTCGCTCGGCGAGTGCGTCCCTGACGGGATGGTCCCGACCCCGGACCGAAACGTCAGCATCGGTGTCGAGGATTTTGGCGTACCGGGTCACCTTCGCGTCGGCGCGCAGATCACCGGGGAACGGGACCGTGATGCCGCGAACGTCGAAGGGGACGCCCGCGGCCTCGAGGTGGGCCGCGGCCTGGGGCGCGTCGAAATCGACCATCGACTCGAACCCGACCAGCAACACGTCGCGGTCGTCGCTGGCGACGCCGGCGCTCGCCCCGGCCGGGTAGCGGGCGGTCGGCTTGACCGTCCCGCCGTGGGTCGGAAGGAGGGCGTTCGCGTCGGTATGGGACCCGCGGTACTGCGGGACGACGTCGTCGAACAGTCCCAGGGCTTCCCTGACACCCTCGACGCCGACCGTCCGGTACGGGTGGGCCGCAGGCAGGTCCGGGATGGCCTCGTAGGGGTCGACAACCGGTCCGGTGCCGTCGGGGGTGTACCCGAGCACGTCGACGAGGCCGGAGGCGTTCCGGAGCGTGCTCTGCTTGTAGGAGACCAGGCGGGTATCAGCACCCTGGCGCGCGGCCGCGATGGCGCTCGTCAGTCCGGCCAGGCCGCCGCCGACAACTAGCACCTCGGACTCAATCGCCATCGCGGTCACCTCCGTCGGTCGCGACGCCGGCCGGTCCCGGCGACCCGTTATCTGCCAGTCCGGCGTCGAAGGCGCCGAAGTCCGGTGGCTCGCCATCGGCCGGGTCGCGGTCGCGGTTCTGCGTCGCCGTGTGGAGCGCGTAGTTCAACGCCGCCTGCGAGAGCTGTTCGCCCCAGAGGGCGTGTCGCTGGCCCTTCCAGCGTTCCTGGAGGAGTTCGTCCCATGCCCCGCGAGCCGTCGCCTCGTCGTGCTCGGGGTGGAGTTCGCTCGCGAGGCGGTGACAGCAAAAGCCGCCCTGGCAGTTGCCCATCGACGCGCGCGTTCGGATGCGGACGGCGTTCAGATCCGACCCCGACTGGGAGATAGCGTCCTGGACTTCCGCCCTGGTGACGCCTTCACACTCACAGACCGTGGGGTTCGGGCCGTCCGTCGTGAGAACATCGTCGGCGCGGGAGCCGAGGCGCTCGACGCTCCGGCGACCGATCGGTGAGCGGAGGCCGAACTCGTCCATGTAGTCCCGAAGCACGTCGAAGTCCTCGCTCCCGGGGAGGGGTACGTCCGCGGTCCGGCAGTCGGCGTCGACGCTGAACTGTCGGCAGACGTGGTCGCTGATCTCCTCGGCCATCATCCGATAGGTCGTGAACTTCCCGCCGACGATGCTGGTCATCCCCGGGAGACCGTCGCGGTCCTCGTGGTCGAGCAGGAAGTAATCACGCGTGATGTCCGTCGGATCCTCGCTGCCCACGTCCGGCGGCTCGTACAGCGGCCGAACCCCCCAGAACGACCGGATCGTGCGGGCCTCCTGCAGCATCGGAATGAGTTCGGAGAGCGTGTCGATCATCATATCGACCTCCCAGCCCTCCTCGGGGTAGTCCTCGGGGTCGTCGACCTCTTCGTCGGTCGTGCCGAGGATGGCCGTCGTCTCGTGGGGGACGACGATGTCGGCGTCGCCTTTCGGCCGACAGCGGTTGATCACGGTGTCGACCTGCCTGACGTTCATGATGGTCATGACGCCTTTCGAGGGTCGGACCTCGATGTTGAGACCGGCCATGTCGCCGATGCGGCCGGCCCACGCGCCGGTCGCGTTCACGACGTAGTCGGCGCGTAACTCCTCGCGACTGCCCTCGGTCCCGTGGACGTGCTTGCCGGGCCCAGAGTCGTGTTCGACCTCGACACCGACGACTTCGCCGTCGTCGACGAGGAGGTCGGTCACTTTCGAGTGAGTCTCGATCCGCGCGCCGTGTTCCTGGGCGCTTGCGGCGTTGGCGACGACGAGCCGGAACGGGTCGACGGCGCCGTCGGGCACCGAGATCGCCTTCTCGATGTCTTTTGCGAGGTGTGGTTCCATCGCTCGGGCCTCCGTCCCGGAGAGGACCTCCGCGGGGATCTCACAGTCCGCACAGCCCTCGAGTTTCTCCTGAAAGTACGCTTCGGAGTCCTCGGGTCGCTTGACGAACAGGCCACCGGTCATTTCGACGCAGTGATTCGCGATGTCGCGGAGGACGCGGTTCTCCTCGATGCACTCGGTGGCGCTGGCCTGGTCCGAGACGGCGTACCGGCCGCCGCTGTGTAACAGCCCGTGCATGCGACCGGTCGTGCCGTGCGTGAGATTTCCCTGTTCGACCAGTGTCACGTTGAGGCCGCGCATCGAGAGGTCTCGTGCGATCCCGGTCCCGGTCGACCCGCCGCCGATGACGACGATGTGTGGTGCCGATACCATTCCTTGTCCGTCCGTTCGGCGGCCATCCACTTCACTTCACCGGCGATATCGTATAATGAGTAAATACCCCGATCGTTAGTTGATGATGGCGTCGGAGAACCGATATACCGTTCCAAAATATCGCCGGACTCTATCGTAAAATGACGCGGCGTCTCCAAAAACACCTTGGGAGATACCGGTTAGAGTCCTGGAAATAGCGTTATATGTGCTCTACTGGCTAGATACTCGCCGAAAACTGAGGGCGATCGAATGTAACCGATAGGCACTGTACATCCATTATCTTTACCGTCGAAATCCGGTCGACAGTAAGATTTATAACGATTCCCTATGTTGTTTACCCACAAGGCAGGTCAGCGGATAAACTGGCCGCCGGACGGAGTACCCGAAACAATGGCAGACACATACATCGGCGCGATCGACCAGGGAACAACGGGGACGCGGTTCATGGTGTTCGACCACGGCGGACAGGTAGTGGCCAACGCCTACGAGGGTCACGAACAGATATACCCGGAACCTGGCTGGGTCGAGCACGATCCGGTCGAGATCTGGGAGAACACGACCGAGGTCGTCACCCGAGGCCTCCGTGACGCCAGCATCGACGCGGACCAACTCGAGGCGCTCGGGATAACCAACCAGCGCGAGACGACGATCGTCTGGGACGCGGAAACCGGGAGACCGGTCCACAACGCGCTCGTCTGGCAGGACCGACGAACCACTGACCGGGTGGAGGAACTCGAAGCGGCGGACAAAGTCGAGTGGATCCGCGAGAAGACCGGCCTCGAGGCCGACGCCTACTTCTCGGCGACCAAGACCGAGTGGATCCTCGACAACGCCGAACCGCTCAAGCTACAGAGTTCGCGCTCGCAGAACCTGCGCGACCGCGCGGAATCCGGCGAACTCCTGATGGGTACCATCGACACCTGGCTGATCTACAACCTGACTGGCAACCACGTCACCGACGTGACCAACGCCTCGCGGACGATGCTGTACAACATCCACGACCTCGCGTGGGATGACGACCTCCTCGCGGAGTTCGACGTGCCCGAGGCGATGCTCCCGGAGGTCCGCCCGTCCTCGGACGAGGAGACCTACGGGGCCACGGATCCCGACGGATTCCTCGGCGCCGAAGTCCCGGTTGCCGGGGCACTCGGCGACCAGCAGGCGGCCCTGTTCGGCCAGACCTGCTTCGACGAAGGAGACGCCAAGAACACCTACGGCACCGGATCCTTCTACCTGATGAACACCGGGACCGAGGCCGTCGACTCCGACCACGGGCTGTTGACGACCGTCGGGTTTCAGATGTCCGGCGAACCCGTCCAGTACGCGCTGGAGGGTGCCATCTTCATCACCGGCGCAGCCATCGAGTGGCTCGAGGACGTCGATCTGATCAACAACGCGGCCCAGACCGCGGAACTGGCCCGGTCGGTCGACTCCACCGACGGCGTCTACATGGTCCCCGCGTTCACGGGCCTGGGCGCGCCCCACTGGGACGGTCGGGCACGGGGCACCATCGTCGGTATGACCCGAGGGACCCGAAAACCCCACATCGTCCGGGCGACCCTGGAGTCCATCGCCTACCAGACCCGTGACATCGCCGAGGCGATGGAGGCCGACTCCGGCGTTGAGACGACGAGCCTGCGAGTCGACGGCGGCGCGGTCAAGAACAACTTCCTCTGTCAGCTCCAGGCGGATATCCTGCAGACCGAAATCGCCCGCCCGGAGGTCGACGAGACGACCGCGCTCGGGTCGGCCTACGCGGCGGGCCTGGCCGTCGGCTACTGGGACACTATCGACGAACTCCGCGACAACTGGCAGATCGACCGCGAGTTCGAACCGGAGATGGCCGCCGGCGAGGCCGACCGGATGTACAGCCGCTGGGACGACGCGGTCGAACGCTCGCTCGACTGGGCGCGCGAGGAGTAACTCATGTACGACGTGATACTCCAGGTTCCGGTCATCGACATGCCGTGGGAGGACTTCGCGCTCCTCTTTATCACCGCGCTCGCGGGCGGAGCCTTCGGCGCCGCTATCGGCGCGCTTCCCGCCTTCATCTTCACCGGTTTCGTCGTCTTCCTCGGGGAAGGCATCGCCGTGCTCCAGCGGGAGATCATGGACCTGCCGGGCGTCAACCAGGGCGAACTCGCCACCGGCATCACCGGCGTCATCGGCTTCGGCGCGATCACCGGTCCGCACATCGCCTTCGCCGGTGGCGTCGCCGCCTCGGCCTACGCCGGGAAGAAATATCCCGAGATGGAGCCCGACGGCTGGGACTACCACTTCGGGAAGAACATCCTCTATGCCTTCGGGACGAAACCGGACATCCTCGCGGTCGGCGCCGTCTTCGGCGCCCTCGGGATGCTCATCAACCAGTTCGGGGCCGCCGTCCTCGTCACCGACGGCACCGCCATCACCGACACCATCGCGCTGTCGGTCGTCGCCTCCGCAGTTGTCGCCCGCGTCGTCTTCGGCTATCCCCTCATCGGGAAAGCCGCGGGGTCGAGCCTGCTCGACATGACGCCGTTCGAGCGTGAGGAACCGCGCGAGGCTGCGGACGACGCCGAAGTCCCCGAGGAACACGAGGGTCGTCTGGCGACCGAGCCGTGGCTCCCCCACCAGTACAAGTGGTCGGGCGTCACCGCCATCGGCCTCGTCGGCGGCATCCTCGGCGGCTACATCTACATCAAGACCGGGAGCATCTTCATGGGCTACGCCATCTCCGCGATCAGCCTGCTCTTCTTGCAACTCGGCGTCGAGAAGATCCCGGTCACCCACCATATTACGCTCATCGGCGCAGTCGGTGCTGTCGTTTTCCTCCCGGATTTCAGCCCGGTCGTCGCCCTGCTCGCCGCGGGCGCGTTCGGCGCGGTCAGCGGCCTCCTCGGCGAGGTCACACAGCGGGTGATGTACGCCCATTCGGGAACGCACGTCGACCCGCCGGCGATGGCGATCGCCATCGCAATGGTCGCCGTCGCGCTCCTCTCGATCCTCGGAGTGCTCCCGAACGCCGGCTATCTCTGAGACGGTCGGGCGTGGCGAGGACGCGATCCGCGCCCGTGACCCATCACGATTCTTTTTACGCCTGGAACGAAAGCCACCACAACACCCACCCGGAGATCACATGGACATCGAGGCGAGAATTCAGCGACGACGACGGCGCGACGGTTCCCCGAGACTGATCGAGGACTACGAGGCGCTCTCGCCTGTCGCGCACGTCGACGAACCGTCCGACCGAGGGCCGGCGTTCGAACGACTGCTCGACCATCTCGACCCCGTGTTCGACGGGACCCTCCCGCCGAACGCCTATCTCTCGGGGCCGGTCGGGGCGGGCAAGTCGGCCGTCGTGACCGCGCTTTTCGCCCACCTCGAACGACTCTCGACGCAGACGCGTTCGGTCATCCACACGAGCACCCGCGCAGCGACGCCGACCACGCCGGGCTTTGTCTACGTCGACACCCGCGAGACCGCGAGCGAGTTCGCCTTCTACCACGCCGTCCTTGACGCCCTCGTCGAGGAGTCGGTCCCCGAACACGGCGTCAGCACCGCCGAGTTGCGCCAGCGCCTCCACGACCTGCTCGGTGGCTCCCGGACCCACACCGGCGTCGTCGTCGCCGCCGACCACGTCGGCGAACCCGCCACTGTCGCGGCCGAGGGGCTGGCGGACCTGTTCGCGGGTCTGCCGAGCAACGTGAGCTGGATCGCAATCAGCCGGGACCCACCCGGGGAGACGCCGCTAACGACGTACACGGCGACGGAAATCCGGATCGAGCGCTACCGGCGCCAGGCCCTCGTCGACGTGTTGATGACCCGGGCCTCGCTGGGACTAACCCAGCAGGCCCTCGACCACGACCTGGCCCGGCATATCGCGGAGTGGGCCGACGGGAACGCCCACGACGCGCTCGTGGCGCTTTTCGTCGCCGCCGACGCCGCAAGCCGGGCCGAGCGTACCCGGATCACCGACGACGACGTGTCCGACGCCATCGCGGAGATCCCGCGTCCATCGGTCTCGCTCGGCCGCGTGCTGGCCCTCCCCGCGAACAAGCAGGTCGTGTTGCGCGAACTCGTCGACCTCGACCCCGAGCAACGGGCATCGGTCGCCGCCACGACCGAAGCTATCGGCGCCGATCCCACGGTCGATCTCTCGCCGGGAACTATCAAGCGCTTCCTCTACGAGATGGCCGAGGCCGGCGTCGTCGAACGGGTCCAGTCCGAGCAGCAAAACGGCAAGGGGCGGCCGCCGAGCCGTATCGAACTCCGGTTTCCGCCGACCGCGTTCCGGCGACTGTACGACCTCGAACGGTGAGCGGCGGGGCCGGTGGTGGGCCGAAAGTGACGCGGAAAAACTGACAGTGGTGGGACCTGTCGATGGTGGGTTACGTCGGCGCGCGCGATCGGTCGCCGGTTCCGTCGGTGATCGCGCTCGCGAGTGCCCCCTTGACGACGACTTCGTCGCCGAGGTTCGTCAACTGGACATCCGGGACGTTCGAGAAGACGATGTCGTCGAGTCGCTCCTGGATGGGGTCGAGTATCCACTCGGGGTTGTGCAGGGCAACGGCGCCGCCGACGTAGATGACCAGCGGGGCGAACGAGTGGATCATGTTGGCGAAGGCGATGGCGTTCCAGCGGCCGACCTGTTCGAGGACGTAGACGGCGAACTCGTCGCCCTCGTTGGCGTGGTCGAAGATGGTCTTCGAGGTCAGGTCCGGGCTCTCCATCGGGATCGAGGTGTCGACGGGGTCCTCGTCGTGGAGGCGGCGGGCGTACCGATGGATGTTGTTGCCCGAGCAGTACGCCTCCCAGTGACCCTCGATCCCGCAGCCACAGGTCATGAACCCGTTGGGGTCGACGGTCGTGTGACCCACCTCGCCGGCGTTGCCGTCCCACCCCTGGACGACGTGGCCGTCCATGGCGACGCCGGCGCCGATGCCGCTGGAGATAGTCAGGTAGATCATGTCGTCGGGGTTGCGTTCGCTGTAGTAGCGTTCCCCGATGACCCCGGCGGTGGTGTCGTTGTGGAGAAAGACCTTCTCGCTGTCGACGAGTTCGCCGATCGGCCCGGTCAGGGGGATCCGGTCGATGGTGTCGGGCAGGTTCGCGGGGTTGTCGATGGCGCCGTCAGCCAGGTCGAGCGGGCCGATCGAGCCGATGCCGACCGCCCGGATCGCGGTCGGCGCGACCCCGGCTTCCTCGCAGGCACCCCGGATCGTTTCGAGGACCGCCTCGGTGACGGCGATGCCGTTCGGTCCCTGTGGCGTTTCCGACCGCCGGGACGCGATCACGCGCCCCGACTCGTCCCCGACGACGGCGCGAACGTGCGTCGCGCCCAGGTCGACCCCTGCGTAGGTGGGCATTGTGTGGGGTGAGTGCGCTCGGCTACTTAACTACACATATTCACTCGCGACCGAGTCCGCGACGGGGCGAAGACGGTGGGCCCTCCGCACCTCGACCGCTTACCGACTCAGTCGCTCGCCCTTGCGCTCGGCGAGTCGCTCGGCGGCCCGGTTCTGTATCGCCTCGTCGTAGACGATGCCGCGCTCGGCGTCGAGCGTGACGACGGTCCCCGAGGCCACGTCCCGGGACAGCGTGGCGTCGGCGATCATCGGGATGTCGACTTCCCGCGCGACGATGGCGGCGTAGCTCGTCATCCCCTCGTGGCGGTCGATGATGCCGGCCAGTTTCTCCACGTCGCCGGTGAACTCACCGTCGAACCCCTCCGGAACCGCGAGAATGGTACCCGCCGGAACCTCCGAGAGGTCGCCGTCGTCTACCCAGTGGAGTTCGCCCGAGACGATGCCCTCGACGACGGGTCGGCCCGTCGCGATAGTCTCCGAGGCGACGTGGACCTTGAGGGTGTTGGCCGTGTTAACACCCTCGAGTTCCGTCATCATCCCCGAGAGGACGACGACGGTGTCGCCGCTCTCGGCGGCGCCAGTCTCCAGTGCCGACTGGACGGCGTTGTTGATCACCGCGTCCGCGCCGTCGGCGGTGTACGGCGACGTCTTCGGGATGATACCCCACGAGAGCGCGAGCCGCCGGCGAACGGTCTCGCTCGGCGTCGACGCGACGATGGGGATCGACGGGCGGAACTTCGCAGCCTTCAGCGCGGTGTACCCGGATTCGCTCGCCGCGACGATGGTGGTGGCGTCGATGTCCCGCGCGAGGAATCGAGCGGAGCGGGCCAGCGCGTCCGTGCGCGTCTCGTCGGCCGTCGGGACCCGCTGTTCGCGGTTCTCGTCGTACTCCGGGGACCCCTCCACGTCGCGGACGATACGGTCCATCGTCTCGACGACGCGGACGGGGTGGTCGCCGATGGCCGTCTCGCCCGAGAGCATCACCGCGTCGGTCCCGTCGAGGACAGCGTTCGCCACGTCGGAGGCCTCCGCCCGCGTGGGCCGGCGCTCGTGGACCATGGAGTCGAGCATCTCCGTCGCCGTGATCACGGGCACGCCGGCCTCGTGACATTTCCGGATGATGCGTTTCTGGATCATCGGCACGTCCTCCAGCGGGCACTCGACACCGAGGTCACCGCGGGCGACCATCACGCCGTAGGCGGCGTCGATGATGCTGTCGAGGTTCTCGACTGCCACCTCGCGCTCGATCTTTGCGATGATGGGGATGTCGGCGTCGAGTTCCTCCAGCGCGCCGCTGATACGGTAGACGTCTTTGCCGTCACGGACGAAACTCGCCGCGACGAAGTCGACCTCCTTCTCGGCGGCCACCCGCAACTCGGCGCGGTCCTGCTCGGTGATCACCGGCAGGTCCAGGTCGACGCCGGGGACGTTGACGCCCTTTCGGGCCCCGAGTTTCCCGCCGTTCTCGACGTGGGCGGTCACGATGCCGTCGGCGACGGACTCGACGGTCGTCTCGATGCGCCCGTCGTCCAGCAGAACCACGTCGCCCGGTTCGACCGCGGAGAGGTCGTGGGAGACGCCCACCTCCTCGGATGTGGCGGTGTCGCCCTCGACGAACCGCACCGTCGTTCCGCCCTCCAGCCGGATCGGCTCGCGGATCGGCGCGGTGCGGACCTCCGGCCCGGGCAGGTCGAGCATCGCCGCGACCGGCGACTCAGTGCGGCGGTCGACGGACCGGATCCGGTCTATCAGCTCCCGGCGGTGCTCGGTCGACCCGTGGCTGGCGTTCATCCGCGCGACGGACATTCCGGCGTCGGCCAGCGCCTCGATCCGGTCTTCGGTCTCCGAGGACGGGCCGAGCGTGCAGACGATTTTCGCACTCCGCATGTCAGTCAACTCCCTCCCCACACGTGCGTTCGATTGTCATGCACACGGCTACTTTCGGGAGGGATAAAGCTCTTCCACATTCCGCAACGCTACCGCGAGATACCGCTTTGAACGCCCTCCTCGACGACGCGCTCGACTTCCTCGGGAGTCACCAGCGCGATGTCGCCCGGGATCGTTCGCTTGAGCGAGGCCGTCGCCGCGCCGTACTGGAGCGAGTCGGGGACCGGGAAGCCGTCGAGCCAGTGGGCGAGGAAGCCGCCGACGAACGCGTCGCCCGTCCCGACGGTGTCGGTTTCGTCGGCCTCGTAGACGCCCTGTTCGAACACCATGTCGCCGGCGAGCGCGAGCGACCCCTCGCCGCCACGGGTCACGATGGTCACCTCGAAGTCGAAGTCGGCGTCGAGGTCGCGGGCGATCTCCTCGGCGTCGCCGTCACGACCGAGGACCGTCCGGGCGTCCCGTTCGGCGACGACGAGCACGTCGACTTGGGGGAAGAGATCCTCGAGTACATCGCGGGCCGCCGCGGGCGACCAGAGCTTCGACCGGTAGTTCAGGTCGAAGACCGTGGTCGTGTCGTTGGCCTGCGCGTGTGCGAGAAGATCCGCCGTCGTCGAGAGCAGCGTCTCCGACAGCGCGGGGGTGATCCCCGTCGTGTGGAAGGCGCCGGCTTCGGCGATGCGGTCGGTGTTCAGTTCGGCCGGGGTGGCCGTCGTGACCGACGCGTCCTCGCGGTCGTAGATGACGTTCGTTCCGCGGGGCTTGCCGGCCATCTCGACGTAGTAGGTGCCCTGCCGCCCCTCCGCATCCCAGACGACGTCGGTGTCGACGCCGTGGGTATTCAGCGCGCCGGTGACGCGCCGGCCGAGCGGCGAGTCAGGTAGTTTCGAGAGCCAGGTCGCGTCGAGTCCGAGACGCCCCGCGGCGACGGCGACGTTGCTTTCCGCGCCCGCGACGTGAACGTCGAGTTCGTCCACTGTCTCCAGGCGCTGTTGGCCCGGCGGGGAGAGTCGGAGCATCGATTCGCCGAACGTGACCAGGTCAGTCATAGCCGGCAGTGGGCCCGCGCACGCTATAAATCCGACTGGATCCGTCCCGTGGTTCCGACTGGATCCGTCCGTCGGTTCGGATTTCGGTGGCCGAGTCGACGCCTGGAGGCCCGAGTCGGGCGTGGATTCGATATTCGGCCCCCGAGTCGGGCGTGGATTCGATACTCGGCCCCTGAATCGAGTGTGGAATCGGGCTGTGGAGTCCGCTCGCGGCACTCCTGTCGGAAGAATGACTCTCTCACTCCCAAATTTTATAATACATGTGCAGACATGCGTTGCTATGGCACGATTGGGGACGCGGTCGACGCGATCGGTGCCTCGACGAGCGTGCCGAACGACGGTGCAGAACCGTCCGTCTTCGAATCAGCGGTGGAGCGACGGGTGTGAGACCAGATGAGTGACGACGACACATCGGCCCCGGAAACCGGGTCGGACGACAGCGGCGGAGGGACAGCAATCCAACTACTGCAAACGGTGGTTCCGGACGCGATCCGGCGACGGTTCGCGCTGAAGTTCGTCATCGTCCTGCTCGTGATGGGCGTGGTGATCTTCGGCGTCGGTTACCTGGCGACCGACGCCATCTCGGCCCAGACCGAGGACCGGACCGTCAGCGAGTACCAGTCGCTCTCCGCACAGCAGGGCGACCTGGTTTCCCAGTGGCTCGACGGTCGACAGGAGGTCGTTCGGACCATCTCCGACAACGAGGTGTGGACGAGCGACAACACGACGCGGATGAACGAACGGCTCCGCGGGAGTACCAGCACGACTCTCGACAACGCGTACAGCATCAGGGTCATCGGTGAGTCCGGTAGCGGCGAGGCGACGATCAACGCCAGTTCCACCGATCTCACCGGGCAGACCGTCGCGGGGACACGGTTCGAGTGGGTGAACGACCTCTCGTTCTCCGCGAACGACGACGTCAACATCACGTCGACGTACCTCGCGGGAGCCGGCGTTCCGGTCGTCGGCTTCGCGAGCCCGACGACCGACGGCAACCGGATGGTAGTCGTCGAGACGACGCTCGACTCCATCGCGGAGCAACTGCCCCCGGACGAGGATACGGGGCGGTTCACCTACGTCGTCAATGACACGGGCCACATCATGATCGATCCGGCCATCTCGAACGGGACGATGAACCACCGAACGCTCGAGCAGTACGAAGACCAGGCTCTCGTCGGTACGTCGGGCGAACTCACGGAGATCAGTGCCGTCGACACGAGTCGCTCGGCGGGCGTCATGGACGAGGAGTACGCGGTCGGGTACGCTCCGGTCACCATCCCGGGAGACCGAAAGTGGCACGTGATGGTACACGCTCCGCGGAGCAAGCTCTTCGACTTCGCCAACAGCGTCTCCGAGACCGGGTTGCTCGTCACGGGCATACTCGGACTGGTGATCGTCCTCATCGGCGCGGTCCTCGGGTTCAACACCTCACGGTCGATCGACCGGCTCACCGGGAAAGCTGAAGAGATGGAACAGGGCAACCTCGACGTGGACATCTCCTCAGGGCGGATCGACAACATCGGCCGGCTCTACGACGGGTTCGCCAGCATGCGCGACGCCCTTCGCCAGCAGATCGACGAGGCCGAACAGGCCCGGAAAGAGGCCGAAGTCTCCCGGGCTGAGGCCATGGAGATGAACAACTACCTCCAGGAGAAAGCCGAGGAGTACTCGGAGATCATGCAGGCGTGTGCCCGCGGTGACCTCACTCGACGGATGGCGCCCGAAGACGAAAACGAGGCGATGGACCAGATCGCCGAGGACTTCAACGAGATGATCACCGAACTGGAGATGACGACCGGCCAGCTGAAGACCTTCGCGAACGAGGTCGAGGAGGGCGGGGAGTCGCTCCAGCAGAGCGCGGAGACGGTCCGCGACGCCAGCGAACAGGTCGCCGACTCCGTCCAGAAGATCTCCGATGACGCCTACGACCAGAAAGAACGACTCCAGCGCATCTCGGAAGGGATGGACGATGTCGCGGCGCAACTCGAGACATTCTCGGAGGAACACCCCGAAGTCGACTTCTCCGACGCGCTCGCGAACATCCGTGATGTCGCAAGCACTGTCGAGGAGGCCGCCGAACTCGGCGAGCAGACCATGAGCGAGAGCGAAAACGTCGCCGGCGCCGCCGAGGAACAGGCCGCCGAACTCAACGAGGTGTCGGCCCGCGCCGAGGAACTCACCCGGTACGCGCAGTACCTGGGTGACGGCCTCGGGAACTTCGAGACCGAGGAAGAACACGAGTTCGTCTTCCAGACGGGCGCCAGTTCGCCCGACCCAAGCACTGCCGGCGAGGGGTCCGACGAAGACGAGCAGTAACGGCCCTCGTCACGAGCCGCGTTTTTCGTTCCGCGTTTATTGCCCCGCGTTTTTCGCCCCACAGGTTCGTTCCACGTGCTTTTCCCGCCGAACGGAGTGCCGTTCTCGACGAGACTGCAGCGGTCACCGGCTACACCGCCACTGTCCGCTCGACGCCCGTCTCGGACGGAGTCGTACCATCGACACCGTACTCGCGAACTAAGTGAATATCTCGTCGAGCGAGCGTGCCGATGGGCCGAGGCGACGACGTTCGAAGACGGTGCCTCTTCGTTTGCAGTCGGAACCACGAGTCCGAACGTACACGGTGGTTTTGCCAGAGAGAACCCGTCGAGAATTTCGTCGCCGCCTCTCTGTCCTCTGCCTGCGCTCTTACTCGTCCAGTGGGAGATACCGATTCTATCACCGGCCATTGCTCCAGTCGTGTGATATCCCGCGGTATCCGGGACGTGCCGAATTCGCACCCGACAGCCGTTCTGGAGGAATTCAGGTTCCCCGTCGGATTCGCTTTGACGCCATGATTGGGTATAGCGATATACAATTTATCAGAACGATCTCGAACGAAGGATGGCACACAGGGTTTATATCTGTCACAATGCTCGTGGAGATCAGCAGAAAGATCCAGCGGGGTCGTAGCACAGCCCAGCAAACGAAATGTGGCCGACCGGAGATCGGTGGCCGGCGCTCGCTCTCTGTGAGCCGGTTCCGGATCGCATCCTGCAGTCCGAAATAGTGGCCGTGCCCCGCTTTCGCGCTGTGGGTGACTCAAATCTGGGGTCGTGCTCCGGGTTTGGCCGCCAAGAGCGCCAGCCGTTCCCGATCGAAATCCCGGGATCGGTCGGCAACTATCACCGCTGGTGGTTCCACTGATGATGGATGCAGCGGCCCCATTACACGCTTGAATGTCGGCGGGACAACAGTGAAATCCCGCTGACGTCAGAACCTGGCGTAGCCCGGTTGGTGCGAACTACAGGCCGTACTATAAGCGGGATTTCGTGGCCGTCGTCGATCTCGTCCCTCGGCAGTACCTGTTATTGGTCCGATCCGCTACGTTCATGCGGATTGTCCTAGAGTCCAGTAGTTGCTTCTATACCCCACGTTCGGGTACCTGACCAGTACCCGGCCGGCTCGGACGCTCGGTGGCTCCAACACTGTACGCTACAGAAATCGTTCGGAAGGCGAGAGTCAGTATCCACCTATCGACAGAAAGCGACTGACAGCACTCTCAGAGCCGAATACTACGAATAAGGCACCAGCCGACACCGATTTATTTCGCTCAGCACGGGACAAACATTGCCACTCCGAGTAATACCCCCATTCGGATTGAACGCGAATACAGAACAAACCGGACGCAGATAGACCGCTCTCGAACCGTTTCCCGAGGTGAACTGCCGATGGTTCATACGTACATCCACTGACAGGACCCGTTCACTACCAGCGCGCTGGCATTCTCAGGCGGAGACGGGTGATCGCTGACCGTTGTACAAATTCGGTGCTGTGAATACCTGGTATCTAACCGAGCCCTGTTCGTGGCGTGGCGAAACTCAGTTGACCCCGGCTTGGGTTATTCCATCAATAGATCTAAATTACTTCACTGCTAAACCGGAGGAGTGTCCCGGCCCGACTGCTCGACTGCTCACTCCCGGAACAGCGGAACTGCGAGCTACCAGTGACGGGTGGTGCTTGATCTGTCTACTCCCAGAGGTCAGTATCCGCTGAGTCCGACTAATTTAGTTGTGAATTTCGTTTTACCGTGTGTATATTCAGTATATACACATCTAAAATTTCAAAGAACGCCCCCAATCAGGGACTACATCCACAAATAAGGGCCTTTATCCGTGAGTATGGGGTAGATTTTAGTACGAAGGGGGTGTCAGTGGGATCGATGACGGATCAGGTCGACAGTTCCCGAACGACAGTTCGTGCGTACGTCCCGGCGTATCAGCGTGACGAGTGGGACGCCCACGCCGACGAGCTGGGGATGAGTCGCAGTGAGTTCGTCAAGGCGATGGTACAGGCCGGACGCCGGGGATTTGGGGTGGAAGAGAACTCGACCAATGAAAGTACCGAGAAAGACCATGATCGGGGCTCGAACCCCAGGGGTGACGGCCTCGAAGAGCAGGTCGTCGACGTTCTCGCCAGAAACGAGTATCTCTCCTGGGACGAACTCGTCGAGGAGTTGACCGGCGACCTCGAGTCACGTCTCGAGGACGCTTTGCAGGAACTCCAGGCCGATGACCGCGTTCGATACAGCGGCCCGAACGGGGGGTACACGATAGATGAGTAGCGACGCCGACCACGCGGCGACGGTCGACGACGACCCGGTGGCGTACTTCCTCGAGGACGTTCGGTTCCAGGGCAGGAGTCAGCGAACACAGGACGCCTACGAGCGTGTTCTCCGGGAGTTCGAGGCCTATCTCGACGAGCGCGGACTCGACGTTGGCACTGCGAACCACCGGGACTGCATGGCCTGGATCCATCGGCTTCGCGGGTCCGTCGGCGAGAGCACGGTCGCGACATATACCTCCTACCTGCATCGGTTCTACGACTACATGAGCCAGGTCGGCGCGTTCGAGGACAACCCCATGACGCTCGTTCTCGAAGAGATCGACGAATCGATCAACACGGACCCCCAGCGGCGGGATCTTTCGGTCCCCGCGATGCGGTCGTTCGTCGCTACGATCGCGCATCCACTCGACCGTGCGGTCGTCGTAACGTTGCTGAAAACGGGGATGCGGGCGGGTGAACTCTGCAATCTCGACACCCGTGACCTCAATCTTGACCGGGAGTTCGACGGGACGGACCACAGAGCACAACTCGACGGCCGACCCGACTCGCTGTACGTCGATTCGAAACCCGCACAGGGCGAACTCTACAACGGGGAGCACCGAACGGCTTCGAACAAGCGGAAACGCGCGACGACGATTCCGGTCGACGACGAACTCGCCGACGTGCTAACACGGTGGCTCGCTGTCCGACCCGATCCGAGGTCGGATGCGGATCCGCTTTTCGTGAGCACGAGCGACGAGTGGGGGCAGCGTCTTACCCCCGACATGGTCCACCATCTCGTCGAGACACACGCACGGGATCGGGGTTGGTATCGTGAGGGTGGCGGCGCCGAAGAGAACGTCACTCCCCACTACTTTCGGCACTTTTTCACCACACATCTCCGGGACCGGACCGGTGACCGCGGCGTCGTCAAGTTTCTCCGCGGGGACGTTGCTCAGGACGTCATCGACACGTACACTCACGACTGGGGCACTCGAGTCCGCGATACTTACGCGGAGAACATTTACCAACTGTTGTAATTTCGATCGGTGTTGTCCGATTCCCCCGTTCGAGAGTGAACTAATAAACTACATAGTGCTATATCGAATGAGGGGGCCATGGCACCCCTCGCGGTATGGCTAGATCCACGATTGCCCGTCACAACACTCGGTTGCTTGATCTCGTCGGCTTCGGTGAGTCCTTGTCGACCAGATCAGAGTCGACCCGCCAAAACTGCTGTGGAGTGGCCGTAATGAGGTGCGCGATTAATATTTACTCACCTCCGTATAAGTATCTTCAGCCTAGTTTGGCATTGTGGGACGTTCTCATGCAAAACCGGTGGTATTGGACCGTATCCGAGAGTGTGATTACAGACATACACTCGTAATTAACGAGGGGGCGCCGTTGATATATTTATTATAATAGAATGGTGTTCTATAATACAGACTTCTATCCCCTATTGATGAACATCACGTCTCAGCATTTCCGTCTTTTCGGCGACCCCATCGACGATAATTCCGCTCCAGTTCGGTATCAGGGTGGTTTCGAGGGGGATCACGTTCCGGGAGAATTCAAAACTTCTGTTCTGCGATACCGAACGTATGAATCGGTTCTCAGCCCGTGAATGTCTTATTCCAGAACCACATTCTGTACGGGTTCACCCGGTGTTCTGAGTCGGATTGTTCCGAAATCCATCGAGTTTCGACTTCGAATCAGTTTTCGCAGGGTGATGTGAGAACGTTTTTGTGAGACGCCTGAACAGGCTTACTCGTCATGGTTGAGTTCGACGAACTTCACGACCCGAACGCGGAGTATACGATGCGAGACCTCTCCGCGTCGACGATGGGAATCGACAACGAGCGAGGCGGCACACGAGACGCGGAGATCACGGACGTCCAGACGACGATGGTCGACGGCAACTATCCGTGGATCCTCGTCCGCGTGTACACGGACGCGGGCGTCGTCGGCACTGGCGAGTCCTACTGGGGCGGTGGTGATACCGCGATCATCGAGCGAATGAAGCCGTTCCTCGTCGGCGAGAACCCGCTGGACATCGACCGCCTCTACGAGCACCTGATCCAGAAAATGTCCGGCGAGGGGTCGATCTCCGGGAAAGTCATCTCGGCCATCTCCGGTATCGAGATCGCACTTCACGACGCCGCGGGGAAGCTCGTCGACCTCCCCGCTTACCAGTTGCTCGGCGGCAAGTACCGCGACGAAGTGCGCGTCTACTGTGACCTCCACACCGAAGACGAGGCGAACCCCCAGGCCTGTGCCGAGGAAGCCGACCGCGTCGTCTCGGACCTGGGCTACGACGCCATCAAGTTCGACCTCGACGTCCCCTCCGGCCACGAGAAAGACCGCGCCAATCGTCACCTCCGACAGGGAGAGATCGAACACAAGGCCGAAATCGTCGAGGCGACGACCGAAGCAGTCGGCGACCGCGCCGACGTAGCCTTCGACTGTCACTGGTCGTATGCCACCGGCAGCGCCAAGCGCCTGGCGAAACGGCTCGAGGAGTACGACGTCTGGTGGCTCGAAGACGTCGTCCCACCGGAGAACCACGACGCCCAGCGCGAGGTCACCCAGTCGACCGCCACGCCGCTGGCAACCGGCGAGAACGTCTACCGGACACACGGCAACCGCGACCTCATCGAGAACGAGGCTATCGACATCATCGCCCCGGACATCCCCCGGGTCGGCGGCATGCGCGAGGGCCGCAAGATCGCCATGATGGCGGACATGTACTACATCCCCGTCGCGATGCACAACGTCTCTTCGCCCATCGGGACGATGGCCTCCGCGCAGCTGGGGGCCGCTATCCCGAACTCGCTGGCCGTCGAGTACCACTCCTACGAACTCGGCTGGTGGGAGGACCTGGTCGAAGAGGACGACCTCATCGAAGACGGCTACATGGAAATCCCCGAGAAGCCCGGCCTCGGTCTGACCCTCGATCTGGACACCGTCGAGGCGAACATGGTCGACGGGGAGACGTTGTTCGACGAAGCGTAGCTTCGTCGAGCACGCTGAGCTGTGCTCAGCGACGTTCGACCCGGCGTGAGCCGCGTCGAACCGGCGACGCTTCGCGTCGACTCGTTCGATCCGGCCTCGGTGGCGTCGCCTCGCGAGCGCTGACACCGTGCCCACTCGTTTTTACAGAACGGAGTTCAGTTAAGCAGAACAACTAAGGGGTGTTGTGGCATAGCGCACGTATGGAACCGAAACACCCAGTCACGACGGTCGAGCGGACCCTGGAGATACTCGAGATAATCAGGGAACTCGACGGTGCGGGCGTCTCCGAGATTGCCGACCGGGTCGAGGTAGGGAAGAGTGCGGTTCACAACCACCTGAACACGCTCGCAAACCGCGAGTACGTCGTCAAGGAAGACGACGAGTACCACATCGGACTGGCGTTTCTCGGACTCGGTGCCTACGCACGCAAGCGCAACGAGATATACGAGGCCGCCCGCCCGGAAGTCGACAAGCTCGCGGACGAGACGGGGGAACTGGTCAACCTGCTCGTCGAGAAAGACGGGATGGGCGTCTACCTCTACCAGGCCCGCGGCGAGAACGCGGTCGAACTCGACACCTACGAGGGCAAGCGGGTCCGACTCCACTGCACCGCGCTCGGGAAGGCGATCCTCGGGTTCCGTCCGGACGAGGAGGCCGAGGAGATCCTCGACGAACAGGGAATGCCGTCGCTCACCGAGCACACCGTCACCGACAGGGACGCTTTCTTCGAGGAGTTAGCGGAGATCCGCGAGCAGCGATACGCCGTCGACGACGAGGAGCGACTCACCGGACTCCGATGTCTCGCGGCACCGATCACCGACGACAGCGACCGCGGAATCGCCGCGATCAGCGTCTCCTGTCCGGTCCACCGCGCCGAGGACGACCGCTTCTACGGCGGCCTGAAAAAGTCCGTGCTCGGCGCTGCCAACGTCGTCGAGCTCGAACACAACTACTCCTGAGCGGTGCTTGAGTTGGCGGAAAATTCGACCGACGGGTGGTGGTAGTTGCCAACTCGATTCACAGGACCGGCCGTTCGTTACCGTTCGACGGCGTCCGCGTACCCCGATTCGATAGTTTCGACGGTGCTGACCATCAGGCCCGGTACGTCCTCGCCGACGCGGCGTCCCTTCAGGCGGCCGGCCGTACCGGAGACGACCACGACGCCGACCGGGTCGTCGTCGGGCCCGAGGATCGGCATCGCGATGTGGCGGATATCCTCGCGGGTCTTGAAGGCGATCTGGTGGCCGCGGATCGACTGCAGTTCCTCGACGTTGGGTGCCGACACCGCCGCACCCTCTTCCTGAGCACGAACGATGCTCCCGACGAAACTGTTCTCGACCGGTCGTCGTGCCCCGTCCGGAGCAGGCCGACCGGGTTTGTTCCGGTCGGCAGTGCTGTAGAGACACGCGAACGTGTCCCCGCGACGGGCGTAGAGTGCGACGCGTTCGTTCATCGCGCTAGCCAGTTCGACGAGCGGTTCGTGGCTCACGTCGAACAGCGGATCCGCATCGCGGATCCCGGCCCCGAGGCTGTAGAAGCGGTCGCTTGCACGATAGGTGTCATCGTCCTGGCGAACGTATCCCAGTTCACACAGCGTGGTCAGGTGCTTGTGGACGCCGCTCCGGGAGAGGTCGAGATCGTCGGCAAGATCGCTCACGCCAGCCCCGTCTCGCTCCGCGAGGGCCTCGATCACCCGGAAGCTCGTCTCGGTCGCTTTGACCGTGTTCGAGTTGGCCACCATGTTCACAGTTAGTGAATTTCTCTGGGAACATATAGTTGACGTTGGATCGAGGCTCGTTCCGTGCCAACGTTCATGACCCAGGCGGTGAAACCACCGGCAATGTCGACGATAACGGACTACGAACTGTTCGCGGTTCCGCCGCGACTGCTGTACCTTCGCGTCGAGACCGACGACGGGCTCGTGGGCTGGGGCGAGCCGACCGGCGGCGGTCAGTCCCGGATCGTCCGGACCGCCATCGAGGCGCTCATGGAGAACTTCGTCCTCGGTGAGGACGCGCTCGCCATCGAAGACCACTGGCAACAGCTCTATTACGGCGGATTTTTTCACGGCGGGCCGATCCTGATGAGCGCTATCTCCGGCATCGACCAGGCGCTCTACGACGTCAAGGGGAAACACTACGACCTGCCGGTCTTCGAGTTGCTCGGCGGCAAGGCCCGGGAGAAACTGCGCGTCTCACAGTTCATCGGCGGTGATCAGACCGTCGACGCCACGGAGATCGCGACCGACGTGGTCGCCGATGGCGTGACCGCGGTGAAGGCCAACGCCGCCTCGCGTATCCGGTTTATCGACACGCCCGCGAAGGTCGAGGTCATCACCGACGACCTGGCCACGCTCCGGTCCGCCGTCGGCGACGACGTGGACCTCGCGGTCGACCTCCACGGCCGGGTCTCTCGGTCGATGGCCCCCCGGATCTGCGAGGCGGTCGAACCGTTCGACCCGGCGTTCGTCGAGGAACCGATCCACCCCGAGTACAACGATTATCTCCCGGAGTTGCGCGCACAGACGAGCGTCCCGCTGGCGACCGGCGAACGGGTGTACACGCCCAATGCCTTCCGCCGGATGTTGGAGCGCGGCGGCGTCGACGTGGTCCAGCCGAGCGTCTCCCGCGCCGGCGGGATCACCGGCGTCGACAAGATCGCACAGTTGGCGGCCGCACACGACACCTCGCTCGCTCCCCACAGTCCGACCGGCCCCGTCGCCTACGCGGCGAGCCTCCACGTCGGCGCGTCGGCTCCGCAGACCCTGTTCCAGCAACAGCCCCTCGACGCGCTTCCCGGGCACGGCCGCAATATCTTCGACGACCTGACCGTCGGCGACCCCTTCACCTTCGAAGAAGGATTCGCGACCGTCCCCGACGGCCCGGGTCTGGGCGTGGAAGTCGACGAGGCCGAACTGCGCGAGCGCTCCCAGTCCGACGCTGGCTTTCGGTTCCCCGTCTGGCGACACGAGGACGGGAGCGTCGCCCGGTGGTAGTCGGCGACCGCCCCCACACTCCCGGCGCGCGATAGGTGCCCGACATGCGATACCAGCCTCGCCCGCGCTCATCGACTCCGGGATCCTTTCTCCCCGTGAGTCACGCTTTTCCCGCCGAGTGTCCCACGGACAGACGTGATTCACGACGAGCATGGAACGGAAGCGAACGCCGGTCGCGCGACGGGAGCGGAGAGTGGTCGAGCGACCCGGACCGACGGCGGTCACGCGATTCGGACCGACGGCGGTCACACGGTCGCGCGGACCGCGGACCGCGTCGCCGCGTTACAGGATCGACTCCGGGCGCGCGAGGCCGACCTCGCGGTTCTCTACCCCGGGCCGAACACGCTGTACCTGGCCGGCGTCTACGGCGAACCGCTCGACAGGCACTTCCTGCTCGCGGTCCCAGCCGAGGGGGATCCGCGCGCGGTAACGCCCCGGAAATCCCTCGACCTGCTCGAAGACGAGTCGACCGTCTCCGAGTTCGAGGTGCTTGAATCGAACGACCCCGGTGCCGTCGCGGTTCGGTTCGCGGAGACGCTCGGCGAGGGCGTCGATCGACTGCTCCTCGACGAGCGGACGCCCTTCGCCGTGGCCGACCCGCTCCGGCAGGAGACGGACGCCACCATCGCGGGCGCGGGAGATCCACTCGAATCCCTCCGGATCCGCAAGGACGACGCCGAAATCGCGGCGCTGAAGCGGTCGGCCGCGGTCGCCGACGCGGTGAGCGAGGGGGTCCGGTCGCTGGAAATCGTCGGCATGACCGAACGCGAGGTAGCGGACGAGATCCGCGGTCGCCTGCACGCGAAGGGCGCGACCCGCCTCTCGTTCGACGTCGTCGTCGCGAGCGGCCCGAACGCCGCGCGGCCGTACCTCCGCAACCGCGACCGGGAGATCCGGGCAGGCGAGCCCGTCATCCTCGATTTCGGCGGATTCGTCGACGGCTACGCCAGCGACCAGACCCGAACGACCGTCTTCGGCGGCGACCCACCCGAGGGGTTCGAGGCGGCCCACGAGGCCGTTCGGGCCGCGCTCGATGCGGGCGTCGAGGCCGTCGAACCCGGCGTGACCGCGGGATCTATCGACCGCGCCGCCGAGTCCGTCGTCGTCGACCACGGCTTCGGGGAGAACCTGATCCACGGCACCGGCCACGGGGTCGGCCTCGAAGCCCACGAGGCACCCGCCATCGCCGACGGCAACGAGCGCGTGCTCGAACCCGGGATGGTGTTCAGCGTCGAACCCGGCGTCTACGTCGACGGCGAGTACGGCGTCCGCGTCGAGGATCTCGTCGTCGTCACCGAGGACGGCTGTGAACGACTCAACGACTCGCCGCGGACCTGGCGGCCGCTCTGACCCGGCCGACCCCCGCCGAATCCGGCAAAACACTCGCCGATCCGGCGAGTTCCCCGACGTCCGTAACCTTCAATCGGAAACCGGCCCGTGAGTCGGTATGGAGATAACCGAAGTCGAACCCATCGTCCTGGAGAGCGCGGTCGGCACAGTCTCGCTGCCGGGCGGCAAGGCCGATTTCGACGCGACGGTCCGACCAGTCCTCGTCCGCGTCCACACCGATGCGGGACTGGTCGGACTGGGCGAGTCCTACCTCGACGACCCGACCGGAGAGAAGGCCGAATTCGTCGCGAAGGGCGTCGACGCCCTTGCGAACCACCTCGTCGGCGAGGACCCCCACGACGTGCGCGAGCTGTGGCACGAGATGTACGTCCACACCAAGCGGTCGGGCTCGTATCGCTCGCTATCGGCCATCGACGAGGCCCTCTGGGACCTCAAGGGCAAAGAGGCCGGCCTCCCCGTCTACCAGTTGCTGGGTGGCGCGGCCGGCGACGTCTCCGCCTACGCCACCTTCCCGCATCGCAAGCCCGCCGACGAACTCGTCGAGGCCGGCGAGTGGCTCGCCGAGAAGGGGTTCGAGACGATGAAGATCGTCGTCGGTGCCGACGTCGACGACGATATCGAGCGCATCCGCACCGTCGCCGAGGGGATCCCAGACGAACTCGGCCTGGCGATGGACGCCAACACAACCTTCGACTTTCCCGACGCGCTCGCGCTCGCCGAGGTGGCCAGCGAGGTCGGGATGGAGTGGTTCGAAGAGCCCATCGCCCACACCGATGTCGACGGGATGGCCGAACTCAACCGCCGGACGAGCGTCTCCATCTCGGCCTACCAGAACAACGTCACGCAGTACCCGGCGACCGAACTCCTGGAGAAAAACGCGATCGAGATCTACCAGCCCGCCTTCGACTACGTCGGCGGGATCACCCCCGCAAGCGACGTGGCCACGCTCTGTGAGGCCCACGGCAAGCGGTTCGTCCCCCACGCCTTCGGCCCGGTCGTCAACTACGCCGCCAGCCTCCACGTCGCCGCGGCCCACTCGTCGTGCTCGCTCATCGAGTTCGCCGTCTACGCCGAGGACATCGACGACCCCGGCCGCTACGTCGCCAGCCCGTACATCGAAAATCAGGAGGACATCTACGTCCAGGACGGCGGCCTGATCGAACCGCCCGAAACGCCCGGCCTCGGCCTCGACGTCGACGAGGACGCACTTGAAGAGTACCGGGCGAACTGACGTCCCGGAACACTACCACTGAGGAAAACTACTCGTATCTCTCCTCGGCGTCGTTGAGCGCGAGCCAGTACTTTACGAGCGCAGACGCATTCCCTTCCGCGTCACCGGCCCGCCGGATCGTCGCCTTGTACGCCTCGTGCAGGACGGCCGCGAGCGGCAGTGCGGTCCCCTGTTCGCGAGCGAACTCGCGGGCGTAGCCGATGTCCTTGTGCCAGATAGCCAGTCCGCCCAGCCCCTCGATGTCCTGGCTGAAATCCCCCGAGAAGTAGCCGTCGAACATCTCGAAGCCGAAGAAATCCCGGAACAGCTCCGGGTCGACGCCGTTGTCGCGGACGAACTCGATGACTTCGGCGTCGACGGCGTGGTGGCCGGCATACCGCATCTGGAGCCCGAGTTTCAGCACTGTCGCGTCGGGCACGCCCCCGACGTGCGCGTGCCCGTCACAGAGCACGTCGAACACGTCGGTCGCCGCCTCGTACCGGTCCGCGGGCCCGCCGACCATCATGTGATACCCCTCCGGCACGGCGCCGCCGGTGATGGGAGCTTCGAGGAACGCCGCGCCGATGGCGTCACAGCGTTCCGCGCAGGCCACGGAGGTCGCCGGCCGCGTCGTCGTCACGTCTATCAACAGCTGTCCCTCGTCGAGGCCCGCGAGCAGGCCAGCCTCGCCATCCATGTTCGCCTCGACTTCGGGCGACCCGGGGACCGCCATCACGACCACGTCCGTCGTGGCCGCGAGCGAGGCGGGGTCCTCGGCAGCGGTAGCTCCTTTCTCGGTCGCCGCGGCGACCTGGTCCGAGTCGACGTCGAACACCGTCACGTCGTGGCCGGCGTCGAGACAGCGGTCGAGGAACAGTTTCCCGATGTATCCGACGCCGACGAGGCCAACGCGTGTCATGTGCGCCGGTCCGGTCGGCGGTCACAAAAGCGTTGGCGCCCCGGCGGACTGGGCCGGGAGTGGGGTCCGGACCGGCCACCTCAGTGGCTGGCGACTGTCGAAAGGCCGCGGAATCTCCGCGTTCACAACGCTTAATGCCGCTCTGGGCGGGATCCGAGTCGTGACAGAACTCACGCACCCGCTATCAGATGAGGAACGCGACGAGTTCGTCGACCTCTACGAGGGCCTGCGCGTGGCCGACGTGGTCGACGGTCTCGACTACAACGGCTATCACGACATCGGGCAGGTCACCGACGAAATCGACCCGCTCTACCGGGACACCGAGGAGTTCTCCCACCGCGTCGTCGGCTTCGCCAACACCGTCCGGTACCTGCCAACAAACACGCCGCGGGACCTCCCGCGCCCGAGCGAACTCGATAACGACACCTTCGCCGACTGGGAGGGCGAGTGGTACGGCGACCTCTCGGGCGGCCCCGAAGAGGTCCGCGAACACGACGTCGTCGTGATGGAAGCGACGGGCATCGATGTCGGGAACATCGGCTCCGACAACGCCTTCGGTTGGTATAACGAGGGCGCGGCCGGCGTCGTCACCAACGGCGGCGTCCGCGACACCGACGAGATCATCAAACAGGGCATCCCGACCTACAACAAGCAGATCAGCAAGCCGATCATCCCCGGCCGCGACGAGTTCGCCGACAACGGCGTGCCCGTCAATCTCGACGGCACGCGCGTCGAACCCGGCGACGTGGTCGTCGCCGACGGTGACGGTGTCGTCGTCGTCCCCCTCGACGTGGCCCGCGAGGTCGGCGAAGCCGCCAATCGCGTCCAGCGAGAGGACCAGGAACGCAGGCGCGCCCACTACGAGGAAGCCGACATGGACCACGACTTCACGCTCGAATAGATCGGCCGAGTCCGCCCACGGATCCCAGCTCGCATCGCCTGACGCTCGATTCTCCCGGACCCGTTCGGGATGCCGTGGATCGACGGCTCCTCCCGTCGGTGAACGTACTACACTCGAATCGGGGTCAGAAATACACTCGAATCGGGGTCAGAAATACACTCGAATCGGGGTCAAAAATACACTCGAATCGGGGTCAAAAATACACTCGAATCGGAGTCGGAAAAATCAGTTCGCAGAACCGGTCGCAAGTCGAAAAATGGGGTGGCCGGAGTTACATGCCGCCCATGCCGCCCATACCGCCACCCATGCCACCCATGCCGCCGCCCATGCCGCCGCCGGGGCCGCCGGCCTCGTCTTCGTCCTCGTCCTCGACTGCGAGTTCGCCGACGGACACCACGTCGTCGATCCGCAGGATGGAGTTGACCGCTTCGATACCGGAGGTGATGGCCTGTCGCTTGACGCTTTTTGGCTCGACGACGCCCGCTTCGAGGGTGTCCGTTATCTCGCCGGAGTAGCCGTCGATCCCGGCGTTCGTCGCGCCGCTATCGTGTTCCGAGCGCAGGCCGACGATGGCGTCGACCATGTTCTTGCCGGCGTTGCGCGCGAGCGTCCGCGGGACGATTTCGAGCGAGTCCGCGACGGCCTCGACCGCGAGTTGCTCGCGGCCGCTGACCGATTCGGCGTGCTCGCGGAGGTGGCGCGCGAGCGCGATCTCCGGCGCGCCCCCGCCGGGGACGACCACGCCCTCGCGGAGCGTGACATCGACCGCACGCAGTGCGTCTTCGACTGCTCGCTCGAGTTCGTCGACGACGTGCTGGGTCCCGCCGCGGAGGATGAGCGACACCGCGTTGGCGTCCTCGATGTCCCGCAGGACGAGCGTCTTCTCCGGTTCTGCCGACTTCGGCCCGTAGACCTGCGCGACCGTCTCCTGACGGATGGCCCCGGCGTGGCCCAGGTCCGCCTCGCTGAGGTCGTCGAGGTCGCTGACCGCGTTCGCGTTCGTCGTCCGGACGATCTTCTCGAGGTCCTCGTCGCGCAGGTGGCGGATCGCGACCACGCCCGCCTCTGCCAGCGCGCCCTGGACGGTTTCGTCGATCGCGCCGGTCGTGAACACCGCGTCGACGCCCGCGTCGATTATTCCCGCGGCGATCTCGTCGAGTTCCTCGCGCTCGCGGTCGATGAACGCCTCGTACTCGTCGGTCGTCGACACCTCGATGTTCGCGCCGGGCGCCGTCTCCTGTAGTTCGAGTTCGCCCTCGTAGACGAGAATGTCCGCGTCGTCGGCCGACGTCGACATACTTGGGTGGGGCACGTTCTTGTCGACCATCAGCCCGTCGATGAGCCGCGAATCGTGGATCGTCCGCCCGTCGAAGGTGGACACCTTGATCGTGTCGATGTTCGGGACGCCGTCGACCATCGACCGCGTGACGGCCTCGACGACCATCGGCGCGAGCGTCTCGACCGCGGCCTCGGCGCCTTTCCCTGTCATCGCTGTCTTCGCGACCCGTTCGAGCGTCTCCGTGTCGTCGGCGGAGACCTCGACCGCGATCTCGTCGAGGGCCGCGTCGACCTCGTCGGCCGCCTGCTGGTAGCCGCCGACGATCGTCGACGCGTGGATCCCGCGGTCGAGCAGTTCCTCCGCCTCACCGAGGAGTTCGCCCGCGACGACGACGGCCGTCGTCGTCCCGTCGCCCACCTCGGACTCCTGTGTCTCGGCCACGTCGACGACCATGTCCGCGACCGGGTGGTCGACGTCCATCTCCTCGAGGACGGTCACGCCGTCGTTCGTGACGACCACGTCACCGCTGGAACTGACCAGCATCTTGTCCATCCCCCGCGGCCCGAGCGTCGTTCGAACCGCCTCGGCGACGGCCGACCCGGCCTCGATATTCATCGACACCGCCTCCTCACCGGAGAGACGCTGAGCGTCATCCGAGAGCACTGACGTCACCTGCTGTCCGAACTTTTCTGCCATGGTCGGTGGAAATGTCGTGGTCGCGTATAAATTATTTCATAGCCAGATGTGGCGCCCGTGACTCCGCTGGGAATCGCGAGACGAGCTACTGTCAGTCGGTGACGCGAAAAAATTCGAAACGGTGTGGTGCCGCCGCGACGGCGGAACTGGTAGTCGAGACCGCGTTACGCGTCCGGTTCCGTGTACTCGTCGTCGTACTTCTCGCGGACGAGACCCGAGTGGGTCTGGTACTGGTCGGAGAAGCCGCCGGTACGGACCGCCGACGAGTAGACGTCGTGGCCCTGCTCGACGAAGTTGAAGTCCTGAACGTTGCCGATGACACCGGCCGACCCCTGGACCGCCCAGAAGTCCGGCAGGTAGTAGTTGTAGAACCACGCCATCTTCCGCATGATCTCGTCGACCCGATCCGCGGTGATCTCGGGGTCGCCGTGGAACTCGATGAGGAGTTCGATGAGGTTGATCGTCTCGTAGTCGGTGACGCCCTCGAGACTGGGGTTGGGGCCCGCGAAGTCAGGCGCGGACATGTCGCCGACTTCGGTCGGCAGGTCGACCTCAAGCGGCATGCTGCGCAGGTCGTGCGTGTCGGCCGGGTCCACCACTTCGCCCTCGTCGTTGGTGACGTCCTCGGGGTCGGGCGAGCGACCGTTGGGCGAGTCGGACCAGCCGTCCTCGCTGTTGGGGAAGTCGGGGTCCCGTTCGACGACCTTCGGGTTCCACCAGCCCGTGGAGGACGTGTAGGCGTCCCACGGGTTGGACATGTTGTTCCACCAGTAGACGATGTCGTAGGACATGTTGTCCCGCGAGGTGTTGACCGCCGACGTCGACTGGTTCTGGAACTCCACGTCGAAGCCGAAGTCGTTGAGTTGCTGCTGGAGCGCCTGCGCGACCGTCACGTAGACCTGTCCGTAGCCCGCGCTGGCCTTGATCAACAGCTCCGCGTTGTCGCCTTCGGGGCTCTCCCACGTGCCGCCGCTTTTGGAGTATCCGGCCCGCTCCATGTACTCCTCGGCGGTACTCATGTTGTCCCGGTTGCTCCACTGGTGGAGGCTATTGAGGAATTCCTCGTCGAACCACACGTTGTTCATCGCGTTGAGGAGCCCCGTGTGGTAGTTGGGCAGGTAGAACGAGTTGGGGCCCATCGCGTTCGCGGCGATGGCGACCCAGTCGACCGCCTCGATCAGCGCACGCCGGACCCAGAGGTTGCCGAGGTGCCCGTCCCAGTTGAACGGGAAGCCGTTCATCGCCGTCGCCGGGAACGTCGAGAGCTGCTGGATGTAGCCCGGGAGCGAATCACGGGTGACCGGACCGGATTCCCCGATGACCGTGTGCTCGATGTCGATCTCGCCCTCGTTGAGCAGCGTCTGTCGACGCTGGTTGTTCGCGGTCTCCAGTCGGATCTCGGGGACCGTCCGGTCGCGGTGGTTGGGGTGGTCCTCACGCGCCGTGAGGAGGACGGCCTGGTCGGTGACGGCGTCCTGGCCGTCGGCCCTGTAGAGGCCCGAACCCCACCCCTTGTCGGCCATCTCGGCGTAGGAGAGGGTCCGGCTCTGGATCTCGCCCGTCCAGAGCTCGGTCGCCTCTTCCTCGCTCGAGGCGTCGATCGCCGCCTGGGCCCAGTCACTGGTGAAATCAGGGTGTGGCGGCGGCTCGTACATCCCAACGTTGGACTCGAGCGAGAACTGGTTGCTCGGCTGAGCAGTGACGCCCTCTGCCTCCCCTCTGGGGTTCCAGAAGTGCATCTCCCAGTCGCTGAGTTGTTCGAACCCCTCGTCGCCCGCACCGAACCGGCCGGCGCCCTCCGCGTAGTACCCGATCTCCTCGTGTTGCCGACGGGCGTTGGCGTCCATCGGCGTCCCGTCCCAGTAGGTCGTCTCGTCGTCGTACGTCTCCCACCAGTCGAAGGGGGCCTCGAGTTCGTAGTCCTCGAGCCAGGTGTGAACCTCGACCTCGCCCATATCCGGGAGGTCCCAGGTGTGGCCGCTGGTGTAGACCCGTGACTGCCCCTCCTGGAACGGGAGGGTCATCTCGAACATCCAGCCGACCCCGCTGTTGTTTATCGCGCTGTTTTCGGCGTACCTGTTGGCGTTGGAGTTCTGCGGTGCCGTCGCCATGTGGTGCCCGATGGTCGTCGACTGGGGTTCTCCCCTGGTCGGCGTCGGGGTTCCGGTATCCGTGTCGGTCCCGTCGCCGGGCGTCATCGACCCGTCGTCGGACTCGGTCGGTGTCGCCGTCGGATCGTCACCTTCCGTGTCGGTACCGCCACCGCCACCACCGGAACACCCTGCTAGCCCGCCCACGCTTGCGGCCAGCACTGTGGACATGAACTTTCGTCGGCTCGCAGCACGACGTAGCCTCTTGAATCGGTCGCCGTTGTTCTCACGTTGCGGCATACGTCTCCAATGAGTATCCATGATGTATAAAATTTTCCATCGGGGTGGTGACTGGTAGCAACCGTCGCTAGTGGGTGCTTTCAGTGGGTTTTCGGCGATTGCGGTACCTGCGAGGGGGCCACGATCGATAGCCAGTGCGGTCGGTTTGTCGGTGGACCGGACTATCACCACCTGGAGAGCACTGGTCCAGATGCTGTGCGCGCGTGCGCGCGAGAACTACACTAACTGCCGCGACAGTCAGTATCGCTAACTCCCGTGACAGTCCGTATCGTGGACTCCCGCGACAGTCCGTGATCCAGGTGTCTCTCCCACAGTGAGTAGTGGGGACGATTTCCGGTCGCGCCGATAGTCGCCCAGGTCCGCGTTCGCTCCGGACTGTCACGCGAGGTCGGTCATCCGGTACAGAGCGCACTGATCGGTAGCGAAAACGGCATAGACGGGCAGCAGACCCGTTCTTGCCTCGGTATCAGGGGGCCACAACGACACCATAAAACCTTATTGTCCGGCATCTCCCAGCATGGGCCATGGGTGAGTACGTCAACCAGAAGTCCCTCGCACTCATGGGGCTCGTCGTGTTGAGCGTCGCCGCCATCGCGATGTCGGCGGCGACGGTCGCTAACGTCGAGACCGCGGGTGGAGGAGATGGAGGATCCCCTCTGAGCCCGATCAACGATGGCGGTGGCGGGGGTGCTGTCCCGAACGACTCGGGGGGGCAAAGTGATGAAGTTATCGACACAGGCGGGGACAACGACAACGAACAACTCCAACTCCGGGGATGCAACGAATTGCTCTCGAGCATCCCGGGAAGCATCGGGTACTTCGCGGCACTCGCAGGCATCCTGTACCTGATCCGGCGGCGGACCTCGCTCGGATTCTCCCTGCTTGCCGCGTACGCAGTGACCCCGATTTTCCTGACCGTCTACTTCCTCCGCACGCAGTGTGGGGACGGTGGCGTCGGAATAAGCGACCAAGAAGCACCCGGGACCACGAACGGAACCGGGCCCAGTTCCGTCGGACCGGACATCCCGCCGACCATTCTCGTCGGCGGGTTCGTGGTCCTGTTCGTCGGCGTCGCGGCCGTCCTCTACATCTCCTCGGGCTCGCGCGAGTACGTCCAGGAGGAACCCGAAGAGGAAAGCGAGGAAGCCGACGTGGCCGACATCGCGGCCGCCGCGGCCGAGGCCGCCGAACGACTCGAAGCCCGCGACGCGGACGTCGACAACGAGGTCTACCGCGCGTGGTGGGAGATGACCCAGCTCCTGAACGTCTCCTCGCCCGAGACGTACACGCCCGGCCAGTTCGCCGAGGCGGCCATCGATCTGGGGATCGGGGAGGAACACGTCGACGACCTCACGACGCTGTTCGAGGAGGTGCGGTACGGACACCGCGACCCCGAGGCGCGCGAACAACGCGCCATCGACGTCTTCCGGCAGATCGAACAGTACGGTGAGGACGCCGCGGAGTCGCCCGCCGGTGACGACGACGCCACGGAGGGTGAACAATGAACGTCGCACGAGTCGTCCGACAGGTGCTCGTCGGTTCGGGCCTGATCGCGTTCGTGATCGGCGCGGTTGCGATCGCCGGCGTCGACCTGCCTATTCCGGTCGGCGGGATCGTGATCACGCTGGTCGGGATCGTGGGTATGCTCATGGGCCTGTTCTCCGCCCGTTCGCGCCTCCAGAGTGAACAGTCGGAGACGGTGACGCCGGACCCGGAGCTGCCGCCACACACCCCACCGCCGGGGGACGAGGTCGACGAGCAGCTCTACGAGATGATCGAGCTCCAGCACGGGATGACCGAGAACCGCGAACGCATCGAGGAGCGCCTCGAGGCCGCGGCGATCCGGCTCATCCGTCAACGCGACGACTGCTCGCGCATCGAAGCGCAGGTCCAGTTGCAGGAGGGTACCTGGACCGACAACGAGGTCGCTACCAACTTCTTCAGCGACGAGGACACTTCCGAGGACGAGGGTGGCATCGAGAACCTCCTCGGCGCCACCGACGAGAGCGCCCAGTTCAAAGAGGACGTCGAGGTCGTCGTCGATACGCTCGCACGCCTCGGGAACATGGAGTTCGAGGAGGCCACCGAAGACGAGGACAGCGGCGGACTCCTCTCGCGACTCCGCGGCGGCGACGAGGACGAGGACACCGTCGACACGAACTGGAACACCGACGACTCCTCTATCGACTCGTTCGACGTCGACGAACCGTTCGTCGACCTGGACACCCACCAGACCAACCGCTGGCTCGGTGTGACGGCGTTCGCGCTTATCGCCGTCGGACTCGGCGTGTTCGCGCGCCAGCCGGGACTGGTACTCGCCGGGAGCGTCGCCGTCGGCTACGCGGCCTACGCCCGAATGACCGCGACGCCGCCGACGGAGCACCTCGAAGTCGAGCGCCAGTTCAGCGACGACGCCCCCGACCCCGGCGACGAGGTGCAGGTCACGGTCACGGTCCGGAACGCCGGTCCGTCCATCCTTCCCGACCTGCGACTGGTCGATATCGTTCCCGACGCCTTCGTCGTGACCCGGGGGTCGCCGCGCCTGCACACCGCGCTCCGGTCGGGCGAGAGCGACTCGTTTTCCTACACGGTCGAGGTCGAACGCGGCGACCACTCGTGGCCGCTGCTCACTCTCGCCCGTGACTTCAGCGGGAGCGTCGAGCGCGAATCGCTGGTCACGCCCAAGCAGAACCTGCTGTGCAAACCCGTGCTACGCGCTCACACGGGGATGCCGGTCCGCGCACAGACCACCCAGTACGCCGGGGACGTCGAGACATCCGTCGGCGGGTCCGGTCTCGAGTTCCACTCGGTCCGCGAGTACCGCTCTGGCGACCCGATGAACCGGATCAACTGGAAGCGGTTCGCCCGGACGGGCGAGTTCGCGACGATCGACTTCCGCCAGGAGAAGGCGGCGAAGATCACGCTCCTGTTCGACACGCGCGAGCGTGCCTACACGGCCGAGTCGGCCGGCAAGGCACACGCGGTCGACCTCTCGGTCCACGCCGCGACCGACGTGTTCAGTTCGCTGTACGACGCGGGGAACCTCGTCGGCGTCGCCGCCTTCGACACGGTGCCGTGCTGGCTGGCGCCCGGCGCCGGGAGCGCCCATCTCGAACGGGCCCGCGAACTGTTCGCGACCCATCCGGCGCTTTCGGCGGTCCCGCCGAGCAAGTCGAACATCGAAGGAACCTACATCGACCCCATGACCCACGTTAGACGGCAACTCCCGAGCAACTCACAGGTGTTCCTGTTCTCGCCACTTGGCGACGACTACGCCTCCGAGACGGCCCGCCGACTTGACTCCGCAGGCCATCTCGTCACCATCGTCAGTCCCGATACGACCAGCGACAAGACGGTCGGCCAGCGACTCGCGCGGATCGAGCGTGAACTCCGGCTGGCCGAACTGCGCGAACGCGGTATCCGCGCCATCGACTGGCATCCCGAGGACAGGCTCTCACTCGAGATCGAACGCGCACAAACGAGGTGGGCGTAGATGAGCGTCAGACGCGCCGTCGAGGTGAACCACTCGGCGTCTCTCGTCAGCGGCGGCCTCGCGCTCGTCTCGGGCGTCATCGCCGTCGCGGCCAGTGGCTTCGTCTCGGTCATCGCGCTCGTGTTGGGCGTGATGGGGCTGGGCGGTCTGGCCGTCGGCATCTTCGCGCTCGACTCGCGCGGTGTCGTGACCGTCGGGAGTTTCCTCGTGTTCGTCTCCGTGCTCGTCAGCGGCGTCTACGGCAACACGCCGGAACTGCTCCTGGTCAGCATGATCGGGACCATCATGGCGCTCGACCTGGGACAGAACGCCGTCAGCATCGGCCGCCAGATGACGACCGACACGTTCACCCGCCGCGGGGAGTTCGTCCACGCGGGTGCGAGCCTGATGGTCGGCGTCCTCGTCTCGGTGCTTGCCTACGCCATCTTCGTCCCTGCAGCGGCGGGACAGCCCGCCGCCGCGCTCGTATTCCTGCTGCTGGCGGTCCTGTTCCTGGTCTGGTCGTTCCGGACCTGACCGGCCGCCCCCGTTTACTCAGTTTCGCCGTCACGCGTTTTCTTCACGTTCGTCCGCCACTGAACTGCTGTTGTCCGAACAAAAACGGCACGGAGCGCTGCAGCGGCCGCCATTCCGGTGTGTATTCCCCCGAACTGTCGATCAGAGAGGTCGTGCGACATCGATTTGGATCGTCACCTCTAAGGCAACCATTTTCGTTGGGGAACCCATGGGAGTCCAAGAGTACAATGTCAGCGAAGCGAGCGAACGCATCGAAGAAGTCATCGAGGAGATAGAATCCGCGGTCATCGTCGAGCGGTCGTTCATGGAGACGGTCATGGTGGGACTAATGGCCTCCGGTCACGTTCTGCTGGAGGACGTTCCGGGGACGGGTAAGACCCTGACGGCAAACAGCATGGCGAACGCGCTCGGACTGGAGTTCTCCCGTATCCAGTTCACGCCGGACCTGCTCCCCAACGACGTCACGGGGACCTACATCTTCAACGAGCAGGAAGGCGAGTTCGAGTTCCAGAAGGGGCCGATCTTCGGCAACATCATCCTGGCCGACGAGATCAACCGCGCCCCGCCGAAGACCCAGGCCGCCCTGCTCGAAGCCATGGGCGAGGGGCAGGTCACCGTCGAGGGGACGACCCACCAGCTTCCGGACCCGTTTTTCGTCATCGCGACACAGAACCCGGTCGAACAGGAAGGGACCTTCCCGCTGCCCGAGGCGCAGGTCGACCGGTTCATGATCAAATCCAGCATCGGCTACCCCGAGGCCGACGGCCTGCTGACGCTGCTGCGGCGCCGCTCGAACCGTGACACCTCGGCGCCGTCTGCGGGCCAGATACTGGACGGTGAGGAGGTCAAACAGCTCCAGGACGTCTCCGAGACGGTCATCGTCGACGACGACATGCTGGAGTACATCGCCCAGATCACGCTAGCGACCCAGGACGACCATCGCGTGCGCGTCGGCATCTCCCCGCGTGGGACCCAGCGCCTGTTCGAGGCCGCCCGGGCACGCGCCGTTATCGCCGGTCGCGAGTACGTCACCCCCGACGACGTCAAGGCGATCGCGAAACCCGCACTGGCTCACCGCCTCGTGCTCACCGCCGAAGCACAGGTCAACGACGTCGACAAGGACGTCATCGTCCAGGAGATCCTCGACGAGATTCCCGTGCCGACGGTCCAGGGCCCGAACTAACGGGTCCGTAGTCGCCCGTTTTCCGTCTCGATTCCACGAGAGACGTTCGCGTTCGGCGTCTCGACTTCTGCCACGTTTCGAGTGTCTGCTCCGACTCGGTAGCCACGGCGCTGACGGTGGAGTAACCGAAAAGAACATACCACCCTCTGTGTGAACAATTGTGATATGAGTGTAAGTGGTGCGGTCAGAAACCCACGCGCCTTCGTGGGTGGGAAATGGAACCGCTTCAAACTCCTCTTGCTCGATCCGGAGCAGTTCTTCGAGGAGAAACCGTCGACACCCAAACTCTGGAACGAGATCCTCGTGCTGGTGTTCATCGGGTTGGTCGGCGCGGCGGGCACGCTATACGTGGGCCAGCAGTTCATGGAACACTTCGTGACCGCCAGCATCGACAAGACGCCCGACACGAGGGTTATCCCGGGACAGCAGGGACTGCGCATCCAGGTTTATCCCCTCCGGAGCGTCGTCGGCATGTTCGTCCTCTGGGGCTTTTTCAGCCTCAGTTACTACGTGCTCTCCTGGCTCTACAGCGACCAGGGGAGCTTCTTCCAGATCGTCAAGGCCACCGCCTGGACGCTGGTCCCGATCGTCTTTACCAACCTCGTGAAGTCGATCGGCGCGGTCGTCACCGCGACGATGGAGACGTTGATCGAGGACGACGAGCTCGACGGCATCGCCGCCGAAGTTTCGCGATCCAGCGAGGGCGAGGGCGCCGACCTGCTCTTCGGGTTGCTTTTCGAGGAACCGGTCATGCTCGGCGCACTGGCGATCGGCGTCGTCTTCTACGCCTGGTGTGGCTACGTCGGAGCCTATGCCGTCGCTAATGCGCGGCAGATTCCGGTCTCGGACGCGTACAAGGTCGTCGCAGTCCCGATCGTCCTGTACAGCCTGTGGTGGCTACAGATGGTCCTCGGCCACGCAGGCGTGCTATAGGGTTAAGATTATATGGGACCATTCACCATTAGAGAGTAACTATGGGTGTGCGTTACTATATCAAGCGACTCACACAGGCCGTCGTCACGTTCCTGACCGGGATGTTCCTGACGTACGTCCTGTATCGACTCATTCCGGGCGGCCCGATCGACGCGATGCGCACACGGATTATCCAGCGCGCGTCCAACCAGGGGCGCACACCGGACCCGGAACGGATCGGACGGCTAACACAGGAGGCGAGCGGCATCGACACGAGTCAGGGGCCGGTCGTCGGCTATATCGGGTACGTCTCGGAGGTGCTCTCCGGGAACTTCGGCGAGTCGCTCCGGTTCGGTCGCCCCGTGATGGAGTTGCTGATCCAGAACATGCCGTGGTCGCTGTTCATCAGCATCTACGGACTGCTGGGCGGACTCGCGATGACCATCATCTTCGGGACGCTGATGGCCTACAAGGAGGGGTCGAAACTCGACAAGGGGCTGACCGTGTTCATCATGGTCACCAGTTCCATCCCCTACTACGTGGTGGCGTTCCTGTTGCTCATCACCCTCGGGCTCGAGTGGGGTGTCCTTCCCACTGGCGGCAAATATCCGGCGAACACGCCGGCCGGCTTCAACATCCCGTTCATGGTCGGGATCGTGGAACACGCGGCGATGCCGATAATGAGCAACTTCCTCGTCGGCTTCGCGGGCGGCGCGATCGGAATGCGTGCGCTCGGGGTTCGCGTCATCGGCGCGGACTACATCCGCTCGGCGGAGATCCGCGGTATCGGCCGAAACCGGATCATGACCCGATACATCGCCCGGAACACCATCCTTCCCATCTACACCGGGGTCGTTATCGGTATCGCGGGCGTGTTCAGTTCGAGCGTCATTCTGGAGGAAATCTTCAACTACCACGCCGTGGGGTTCCTCCTGTTCGAGGCGTTCACGATGCAGGACTACCCCATGATCATGGGGTCGTTCATCCTGTTGACGGGACTGACGGTTGTCGGGATGTTCGTAGCCGACGTCACGTACGGGTTCGTCGACCCACGTGCCGGTGACCCGTCCGAACGGGAGGCGTACTAACAATGAGTTCAGACACGACCGATACACGTGCGGACGGTGGCACCGTCGAACAGGATATCTTCGGGACCGGCGGCGACGGCGACGGCGGACGGCGGACGACATCGCCACAGGAGCGGGCCCGTCGACTCTTCGACACCTACTTCGCCACGCCACTGCGGATCGCCTGGAACGACTGGCGGGCGCGGATCGGCGGCCTCGGCGTCATCTTCTACATCCTCCTGGGGACCGTCGGCCCGCTGGTGTTCAGCGAACCGACGCTGAACTATCGGACCACCTACATTCCGGCGTTCAAGTACACGGAGTATCCGCTCGGGACGGACTGGAACGGCCGTGACATCCTCGACTCGATCGTCCACGCGTCGCCCGCAATGCTGAAGATGGCACTCGCGGGGCTGCTGTTCTCGATCGGGGTCGCCGTAATATTCGGCTTCGTCTCGGGGTACAAGGGCGGGATGATCGACACGGTGTTGATGACGTTGACGGACGTGATGATCACGCTCCCGGGCCTCCCGCTCATCATCCTCATCGCCGCCGTCTATCCGCCCAAGGACCCGTTCATCGTCGGCGCGATCCTCGCCATCGACAACTGGCCGGGACTGGCCCGTAACCTGCGGTCACAGGTGCTGACGCTCCGTGAAGAGTCCTACGTCGAGGCGTCACGGACGATGGGGCTCTCGACGAGCGAGATCATCGGCAAGGACCTCATCCCCCAGCTGGCTCCCTACGTGTTGATCAGTTCGGCCGGCGCGGCCGCCGGCGTCATCGGCGAATCCGTCGCGCTGTACTACCTGGGCATCCTGCCCAGCACCTCGCCGGTCGACAACTGGGGGACGATGCTCCAGTACGGCATCGAGAACGGGAGCGCGCTTAACAACTTCAGCGGCTCCGGGCATATGATACTGTTCCCGCTGCTTGCGCTCTCCGGGATGACCTTCTGTCTCATCCTGCTCGGGCAGGGGCTCGACCAGCTGTTCAACCCCCGCCTGCGGGCGCGTCACTCCTCGACGACGGCCGACGAGCCCGAAGAGCGGCCCTGACTCGCGACTGCGGCGCATCTTTTCCCGACGTGATTTGCTGTATCGCCTGACGGAACCAGTGTCGACTGTTCGCGGTCGTAATTCCATTTCAGGAGCATCGCGCGCATGGAAGACCGTGTGGTTTTAATATCCGACACCGAGACGGGATACCAGAGGAATGGTTCACACGATGGAGACGGAACAGTCCGGTGACGGAGACGGCCATTCCGTCGGACGGGAGTGATTGTATGTCATACGGAACGCAACAAGAGCAGACGTACGAGGACGAAGCCGGCGACGTCGTGATGGAAGTCAAGAACACGAACGTCAGGTTCGATATGGACCGTGGGCAGTCACGGGTGTTGAACGACGTCAACACGGACATCTTCCGCGAGGAGATCCTCGCGGTGGTCGGCGAGTCAGGGTCGGGCAAGTCGATGTTCGCGGCCGCACTGCTCGACGCCGTCGAGGAACCCGGGCTGACGACCGGCGAGATAACCTACCACCCACGCGAGGGCGACCCAGTCGACGTCCTCGAACTCTCCGACTCGCAACTCCAGAATTTCCGCTGGGAGGAGGTGTCGATGGTGTTCCAGGGGGCGATGAACTCGTTCAACCCGACCATGAAGATCCGGGGTCACTTCGAAGAGACTATCGCCGCCCACGATGCGAACCTCAACGACCGAATGGAGTACGTCTACGACCTGTTCGACGCGCTCAACCTCGACGTCGACCGGGTGATGCGGTCGTACCCGCACGAACTGTCGGGTGGGATGAAACAGCGGGCGCTGATCGCGCTCTCGCTCGTTCTCGAACCCGAAGTGCTCGTGATGGACGAGCCGACGGCGGCGCTTGACCTGTTGATGCAGCGGACGATCATCAACATGCTGACCGACCTGCGTGACGAACTCGACATCACGATCGTGTTCATCACGCACGACCTGCCGCTCGTGGCGGGGTTATCCGACCGTATCGGCGTCCTCTACGGCTTCGAGTTCATCGAGATCGGGCCGACGGCGCCGATGTTAGAGGACGCGGCCCACCCCTACACGCGAGCGCTCCTGCGGTCGGTCCCGAGTATCGACTCGCCGCTCGACGAGATGCAGACGATCCCCGGGTCCAGCCCGGACCCGGTCAACATCCCTTCGGGGTGTTCGTACCACCCGCGGTGTCCGCTGGCCGACGACCGATGTCGGATCGAGGACCCCGAACTCGTGCAGGTCGAGGGTGACCACCGGGTGTCGTGTTTCTACTGGGAACAGTCCGCCGGCGAGATCGATTACACGCTACACGGCGGCGGCTTGGAGGACGACGAATGAGTACTGACGACAGTGACATCCAGACGGAGATGGACACGGGAACCGAGGCGGAACCGGACGAGACGACCAGCGAGCCCCTGCTCGCGATGGAGGACGTCGAGGTGGACTTCGCACCCGGCGGACTCCTCCGGCGCTATCTCTCCGACGAGGAGATCATGGCCGTCGACAGCGTCAACCTCGAAATAGAGGAAAACGACGTGGTCGCCCTCGTTGGCGAGTCCGGCTGTGGCAAGACGACGCTGGGCAAGACTGCGATCGGCATCCAGCGGCCGACCGGCGGTTCGGTCAAGTTCAGGGGACAGGACATCTGGGAAGCCAAAGACGTTCCGGCAAACGCCGACATCGAGTTTCCGGATATCCGGCGGTCACTCCAGATCGTCCACCAGGACCCCGCGGAGGCGTTGAACTCGCGGCGGCGCGTGCGGGCGATCCTCTCGGACCCGCTGAAGAAGTGGCGCGACGATCTCGACCAGGAGGACCGCGAGGAGACGATCTACCGCTATCTCGAACACGTCGAGATGACGCCTGCCAAGGACTACGCCGAGCGATACCCCTATCAGCTCTCCGGCGGGGAGAAACAGCGCGTGGTCCTGGGGCGTGCGCTCCTGATGAACCCCGACCTCGTGCTCGCCGACGAGGCGGTCTCGGCGCTTGACGTCTCCCTGCGCGTGGACATGATGGACCTGATGCTCGAACTCCAGGACCTGATCGACACCTCGTTCCTCTTTATTTCTCACGACCTGGCGAACGCTCGTTACCTCGCGAAGAAGGGTAACGGCCGGATCGCGATCATGTACCTCGGCAATATCGTCGAGATCGGCAAACCCGACGAGATCCTGCAGAACCCGACACACCCCTACTCGGAGGTGCTCCGGTGGTCGACGCCGGCGCTCGACCCGGAGGTGGCGAAACGGGAGGTCAACGAGGACCCGCCGGTGCGCCAGCTCGACGTTCCCGACCCTGCTGACCCGCCGAGCGGGTGCAAGTACCACACGCGCTGTATCGAAGCCCGGGAAGTCTGCACCCAGGAAGAGCCCGAAGTCTACGACACGGGCGGCACGGAAGCCAGCTGTTTCCGCGCGCTCTCGAACCACGAGTACTGGAACAGCGAGGAACTCGAGGGCCGCGAAACGATCGGCTTCTCGCGGGACTGATTCCCCATCGTCGGGGTCGCTGCCGGACGATCCGTTTCTCCGTCCGAATCGTTTCTCCGTCCGAATCGTTTCTCCGTCCGAATCGTTTCTCCGTCCGAATCGTTTCTCCCCGTTCGATTCGTTTCTCCGTCCGAATCCACTGTTTCGTTGCGGTACGACTCGGCTTACGAGCGGCGCGTCCGGGTCGTGTCCGCCTCTTTCGAGCGGATCGCGCCCGTTCGGATGAGGTTGTAGTCGACGCTGTTTTGCGGACCGGCGTGGCGATAAATATCCGAGCCTTCCGCAGGCCAGTCGAAATCGCGCGTGTTGCCCCACACGCGCTTGCTCCGCGTCGTGAGGTGCAGATCGGGAAGGTCGTAGTTCCACCACCTCGCGAACAGCCGGACGATCTCCCGGGTCCGTTCTTCGGAGATCGGACGGCGGAGTTCCTCCCAGAGCTCGACGAGATTGATCCGCCTGCCGTCGCCGTCGACCTGCAAGGCCCCCGGTTCCGACGGAATAGTCGGTTCGACCGGTTTGTCACGCGCGCTTCGCTCCGTATCCGGGTCCGTGACGCCGTAGCCGAGTCCGGTGAGCGACTCGTCGTGGACGTTGTAGGCGCTGAACGGGGTCCCCTGGGTCCACCAGGCGATCGCGTCGTAGCCGTTCGATTCGAGCAGCGACCCGAAAGTCGTGACCCCGGCCGTCGAGAGGGTAACGTCGAATCCGACGTCGATGAGCGTGGTCCGTGCTTCTTGCCCGAACTGTTCCCATCCGTCCCAGCGTGGCGCCCGGAGTCTGACCTCCAGCGTGTGCCCCTCGGGACCGATCCAGTCGTCACCCCGTCGCTCGTAGCCAGCTCGGCGGAGGTACTCCCGGGCCGCCTCGCGGTCGCGTTCGACCGGATAGGCGTGTAACTCCTCGCGGAGCGGGCCGAGCCATTCCTCGGCGGCGCCGACCGAGAGGCCGGTCTGGACCGACATCGGGTGTCCCCAGTCGAGATGGTCCGCGATCCCGTCCAGCGGGATCGCACAGAGAAACGCGCGGCGAACGTTCCGGCGGCCGACGTGCGGGGCCGCCCAGTTGAACGAGAGTTTCGGCCCGAAATCCGTTCGATACCGGGCGAGTTCTTCGATGTAGTCGGGAACGTCGATCCCGCTGTCCCCGGCGGGATGCCCCTCTCCGATATCGAGGAGGCCGTCCCGGGCGAGTCCGTGGGCCTGTTGGTCGCCGGCGACGGGAAACCACGCCCGCGGCACGGAAATATCCGCGGCGCGGGGGTGGTCCTCGAACCGCTCGAACATGATGCGATTGATGGACACTTCCGAGATCTCGTAGGGACCACAGCCGATCCCGTCGTTCATCGCCCGTTTCGGCCTGATAGCCGTCGTCTGGAGGTCCTCGGCGACTGACCGGCGTCGACTATCGGTCGACGCGTCCGCGAGGCGGTCGCGCCACTCCGCGAACACCCAGGCCGGGGTATCGAGTATCGTCCCGACCACGGTATCGAGGGCGATCCGGCGCCGAAGCGGCGTCTCGAACGTATACTCGAGCGTGTAGTCGTCGACCAGTGTGACGTCCGTCCACCGGTTCCGAACCCCGAGGAGGTCGTCGATCCGGTGGGCGATCCAGCGGTCCCGCGCGGTGACCGGATCGCCGCTCCACCAGGAGAACGCCTCGCTGAACCGGACCGTCGCGCTGTTGCGCTCGATTTCGAGGTCCGTGACCAGGTCGGCGAGTTCCCTGTCGCGTCCGTGGACATCCACTGACAGCGGTTCGAAGAGCATCGATGGAAATCCCGGGGTGTACCCCGGTGCCCACGGATTGAGCTGATAGTTCGCGGGGTCGTGCGGGAAGTTTCGGCCGATCGCCGAGGTGGAGTTCCCGACGTTCGTTCCGTCGGAGTCGACCGCACCGCATCCGGCGACGCCGGCCGCTCCGGCGCTCGCGAGCAGTCCGAGAAATCGCCGCCGTTCGAGACGGTCGGCGACGCCGCTCGAATTCACGGGACGACCACCCCAGCCGAGGAGTACGTAATCACGGTCGAAACCGGACATCCGGAGGCGTCGATCGGTCGGAGAGCGGGTCGACAGCGGGTCACGTGATCAGTTCGTGAGTCACCCGCGGCGAGTAATCAACCTGTCGGTGGCACGGACGCGGCGGCTACTGGAGTCGGTCGAGCGCCGCGTCCGCGGCCGACCGGACGTCCGGGTCGGGGTCGGACTCGACGAGTTCCCGGATCCGTTCCGTGGCCGCTTCGTCCCCCAGATAGCCGAGGGTCCACACCGCGTTGCCGCGGACGTACGCGTGCTCGTCGTCGAGCATCGGCCGGATCCGGCCGGGAGCGACGGTCTCGGGCGACTCTTCGGCGAGATACGAGAGGAGGCCGACCGCCGCACCGCGAACGGTCGGTACGGGGTGGTCCAGGAGGTCCACAAGGGCGTCGTGGTGGGGTTCGACCGCGCCGGCAACGCCCTCGGGGTTCGACTGTGAGACGGCAGTGAGCGCCAGCACGGCACGCTCGCGTACGCCATCGCCGTCTTCGAGTCGCTCCCCGATGTCGTCGAGGTAGGGTTCGACCGTTTCGGGATGTTCAGCCCCGACGACCTCGAACAGTTCGAGGGTGATGCTACGGACTGCAGTCGTCGGACCGTCGACGTACTCGGCGAGACGGGGGATCTCGGAACGGAGTCGATCGGGATCCGCGCGTGCGATGCCGACGAGCGCTTCCCCGGCGGCGATCCGGATGCCTCGCTCCCGCGTTTTCGCGGTATCGTTCAACTCCCGGAGTTTCTCCTTTGCCCCCCGATTGTCCACGTTTCGCGTGTTCATCTCGATCCCGTTGCCAGCTTGTTCGCCGAACGCCTCGAGGAACGTTTCGGTGTCCGCCACGATCCGGTCACCGTACCGGTCGGCGACCGCGCCCAGTATCTGGATCGCGGTCCCACGCTGAGTCGAGTCCTCGAGCAGCGACCGGAGCCCCGATATCGCGGGTTCGACTACCTCGGGTCCGACATCGCTGTCGGGATCGTGGCTCGCCTCCGCGAGCTGGTGGAAGAAATCCGCCGCCGTCGTTCTGGACAGCCCCTCGTCGGTTTCGAGCAGCGAAGCCATCTCGTCGACAGCGTCGACGGCGGCAGTGGGGGTTCGCGCCGCGACATCGGCGAGCGCGGACGCGGCCGAACCGCGGACGCGAGACTCGTCGCCGTCGAGTTCGCGAACGAACTGGTCGACGAACGTCGAGAGGTCGACGGTCCCGCTCGACGCTGCCGTCCGGAGTGCCTGGATCGCGTACCACCGGGCCCTGGACGAGTCGTCGTCGAGCAACTCGCGCAGTTGCTCCGGATCGACCGCGCCCGGATTCTCCCGCGCACGGTCGGCCAACTCCATCGCACGGTCGGCCGGGTCCCCCGTCCCGTCGGTAGATCCGCCGCCTGACATTACAACAGCGGTAGTGGACCGGGGAAGTTAACGGTTGTCGTCGTCGGTCACAGTTCCCGGCACTTCCGGATGGCGTAGTACGAGGCGGCCATGAAGGCCCCTGACCCGACCACGTTGAACACCGTGACGACGTTGTTGGCCGACCCCCACTCGTAGACGAACAGTAACAGCGGAACGTTGATCACGAAAAACGTCAACGCGATCGCAAACAGGATCTGGATGGCAAGCGTCCGGTCACAGAGATGGTCGAAGAACGTCTCGTCCTGCGTCGACATTCGTGAGATCAGTCCTGTTTCGGGTCGGGCATCGTCCGGTCGGCGGTTCCATCGTGGTTCCGGCGGAGCGGTCGCCCGGTCACTCGTTGGCCCATTCGCCGAGTTTTCGGCTGGTCAGCAGGACGACGTAGATGATGATACCGAACACGAAAAACGAGGCGCCAATAACGCCCAGAATACCGGACATCGCGTTCAGCGCGTCCACGCCGGCGTAGGTCGCGTCGGACGGCGGCCCGAACGGATCGAGGGCGTACCCAAGCGCCACCAGCAGGAGGCCGAACCCTGCGAGCGTCAGCGAGAACTTATTGGTCGAGATGTAGTAAAAGGCGAGGAGGTACTTTTTCCACCCGCTGGACATCTGACCTGCCCGTGTCATTGCTTGACTCATTTGCACTCTACTTGCGAACCGCCCATCTTCAAACTTCCGTCTCTCGCGGGGTCCGACGGCGCCGTTGACCGCCACGTTCGTCGGATACTGTCCGCCACGTTCGTCGGATACTGTCCACCACGCTCGTCGGATACCGTCCGCTACGGGGCGTCGGGCGCGACCGAATTCCGGAGCGTTCTCGGCGGATCGATGCCGGTTTATTCGTCCCATCGGAGGAAATGTCCATGGCGCGAACGATACCACAAGTCAGGACACCGCCGATGGGGTGGAACTCCTGGAACGCCTACAGCTGGACGGTCACCGAGGCGGACATTCGCGACGCCGCGGACATGCTCGTCGAGACGGGGATGCGCGACGCCGGCTACGAGTACCTCGTCGTCGACGACACGTGGATGGACGACTCGCTGTCCGACGACCGGGAGTTCCGGCCCGACCCCGAGGACTTCCCCTCGGGAATCGCCGACCTTGCCGACTACGTTCACGGGAAGGGACTGCAGTTCGGCATCTACTCCTCGGCGGGCACGCAGACGTGTGCGGAACTACCGGCGAGTCTCGGCCTCGAGGACATCCACGCCGAGCAGTTCGCTGAGTGGGGCGTCGACTACCTCAAGTACGACAACTGTGGCGACCACCACGGGCTGGACGCCCGGACCCGCTACGAGGCGATGGGGACCGAACTCGCCGAAGTCGACCGCGACATCGTCTTCAGTCTCTGTGAGTGGGGCAGCAACGAGCCCTGGAAGTGGGGGCGTAATGTCGGCGGACAGCTCTGGCGGACCACCGGCGACATCATCGCGAAGTGGGAATCGAGCGAGAAGGACGAACACGGCCTCGGACTCGTCGAGATCATCGACCGCCACGGCCACGAACACGACATCGCGGGGTATCACGGTCCCGGTGGCTGGAACGACCCCGATATGCTCCAGGTCGGCAACGGCCCGGACTCGATCCACTCACAGGACGACTCGTTCCACGTCGAAGACCCGTTCACCGAGGCCGAGCAGACCACCCACTTCAGTTTCTGGTGCCTGTTCTCGGCGCCGCTGATGGCCGGTAACGACCTCCGCGAGTGGGATGACCAGACGGAGCGGATCCTCCTCAACGAGGCAGCCATCGCCGTCGACCAGGACCCGCTGGGAGTCCAGGGGACCCGCGACGAGAAAGACGGCGACCGGGAGGTCTGGAGCAAGCGCCTCGCCGGCGGCGACTCCGCGGTGATCCTGTTCAACCGCGGGGAGGAACCCGCCGACATCGAGACGGACGTCGACATCATCGACCAGCCCATCGAGGCCGATTCCTACACCGTCCGGGATATCTGGACGGACGAAGAATGGGAGACGACGGACGAGATTTCGGCCACGGTCGAGCGCCACGGCGTCGCCTTCTTCCGCGTATCGCCGGCCTGACTCGGCGTCACCGTCTTCCACTCGTCGCCAGCCTGACCGGCGTCACCGCGGTGACTCGTCGCCGCTCAGCAGGTCCCTGACGGCGCCGAAGGCGTCTTTCGGCTGGCGGTACTCCGTAACGATGCCCTTGTTGTTTTTCGTCTTCGGGCGGCCGGCGAAGCCGCTGGGCTGGGTCCGCGTATCGCAGTACTGCCAGATGGTGAAACCTGAAACGGCGTCGTGGTCGCGGACCGCCGCGATGGCGTCGACGAGCAGGTCGGTCTGGTACCGTTCGCTCCACTTCTGGCGCTCGAAGGTCCGCTCGCCGGCGACTGCGCCGGCGCCGAACTCGGAGAGCACCAGCGGGACCTCGTACCGGTCGGCCATCCCGTCGAGGTACTCCTCCCAGGTCCGCGAGTCGTCGTACCAGCCCCAGTAGGCGTTACAACAGAGGAAGTCGACGAGGCCGTCACAGCGCTCCTCACCGCCCTCGTAGTCCGTGTTGGTCGCGTACGTGAGCGGGCGCGTCGCGTCGTGTTCGCGGGCCGTCCCCGCGAGTGCCGCCGTGGCCTCGTAGACGGCGTCGGTGTCCGTCGCACACTCGTTGTGCAGGCTCCAGGCGAACACCGATGGGTGGTGATAGTCGCGCTCGATCAGCTCCCCGAGTCGTCGCTGGCCGGCCGCGAGAATTCCATCGCGCTCGAACTGCTCGGGGCCGAACTGCCAGTAGGGAATCTCCTCGATGACGAGGAGTCCCGCCTCGTCGCAGTAGTCGAGAAATCGCGGGTGGTTCGGATAGTGGGACGCGCGGACGGCGTTCGCCCCGAGGTCCGCGAGAACGTCGAGGTCGAGTTCCATCAGCCGCGCGGGCTGTGCGTGGCCGTGCTCGGGGTGGTCCTCGTGGCGGTTCACGCCGAGGATTTCGACGGGCTCGCCGTTGATCCGGATATCACGACCCTCGATTGCGATGTCGCGGAAGCCGACGCGCTCGCGGCGCTCGTCGGACGGGGATGACTCCGCATCGCCCTCGTCGTCACCCTCGACTGTCGCGACCGCATCGTAGAGTCGAGGGTTCGACGGCGACCACCGCTGGATTCCCTCGAGCGTCAGGGAGCGCGTTACCGTGGTCGTCTCCGGCGGGAGTTCGACGCGTGTCGCCGCTTCGGTACCTTCGACTGTAACGCCGACGCGACGCTCGACCGCCTCGCCGAGGTTCCGGACGGTCACGCTCGCCTCGACCGCAACTGCGTCGCGCTCGCCGTTCTTGCCGTCGCTCCCCTCCTCGTTGCCCTCAAAGTCGTCCTCGAAGTCGTACTCGACGCGGAGGTCCTCGACGAACACGTCCGGCAGTTCTTCGACGTAGACCTCGCGCGTGATCCCGCCGTAGGGGAACCAGTCGGTGTCCTGCTTCGGGATCGTCGTCTCGTCGAGCGCGCTGTCGACGCGGACGACGACCTCGTGTTCGCCCGCGTCGATATCCGGGAGCACTGCCTCGAAGGGCGTGTACCCGCCCGCGTGCGAGGCGACGCGGTCCCCGTCGACGAAGACGGTCGCCTCGTGTGCGACGGCCTCGAACCGCAGACGGACGTTCGCCGCGTTCGGGCGGTGGAACGTCCGCCGATACCAGGCGACCCCGTGGTGGTCGTGATAGCGAGCGCGCGTCTGCCAGCAGCCGGGAACGGTCATCCGGTCGGTCTCCCCCGCGAACGCCCCGTCCGGGGACTCCGCGTCCCCGACGGCGAACTCCCAGCGCCCGCCGAGAGACGTGCGGTTCCGGGTCGGACACGGATCGAACGATCGGTGCATACCCCTCAGTGGTCGGTGTGGAACTTCAAACCGACACAAGCGGAAAAATGGAGGACAGCGGGATTACGGCGGAAACCCGCTGTCGAAGGACCTCACGACGACGCGGCAGTCACGGAGTGTGAGAGGGTCCGACTGTCCCCGGTCGCCGGGTCGGTAACGGTGATGGCGACGCTCGTGCTCCCCTGTGACTCGAACGACCCGTCGACGGAGATGGTCGCCGTGCTGGTGGCGGGGATCTCGACGGTCTCCGTGGTGTCGGTCCCCTCGACAGCGACGTCGAACTCGTGGGCGACCGTGCCGAAGTTCGCCACCTCGAACGTCCAGGTTCCGGTCTCGCCGGTCGAGATGGTGCTCGGGCCGGTGCCGGTCTGGGCGCTCCAGACGGCGCCCTCGCCCTCGAGGACGACCACGCCGAGGTCGCCGGTTTCCTTCGAGTCGTTGATGCCCGGGAGCGTCCAGCCGAGGACGTTGTTCCGGGTCGAGTCGTCCTCGTCGTTGTCGTTTATCTGGACGCTGAACGCGAAGCTGTCGCCGGCCCCCATACTCCCGTCGAACAGCGTTCCCCACGGGAAGGCGAGATCGTAGGTCGTCGTCGCTCCGTCGCGACTGGTCGTGGCGTCGACGTTCGCCGGGCCCTGGGTCTGGCTCCCCTCGAGCCAGCGGTGGACGTTCGCCGACCCCGTGTGGCTGATGCCGTACTCCGGCCCGTAGCTCCCGCCCTGACCGACCGCCACCTGGATCGAGTCCTGTTGCCACATGTCCTGGCCGGACTGACCCTCGTGGGTGTCGTCAGTGACCTCCGTGCGCACGTAGAGGGCGTCCGCGTCGTACCCCAGGAACACGTCGGCCGAGACGTCCGAGGGGTCCGTCGACTCCTCGTCGCCGTCGGGGTCGGTGTAGGTGTCGCCCTCGGGCGCCACCGAGAACGCCGGCTCGTCGCCCGCGCCGCTGTCAGTATTCGGGACGGAGACGGTCTTTCGTCCCTCGATACCCTGGGTTTCGGTCGAGACGGTGGGCGACTGGAGCGCCGGTGCGGACCCGCCGGCCGGCGGCGTCGTGAACTTCGAGTAGTGCTCTTCGATGGTCGAGGTGGTCGACTCCCAGCGGGGGAAGACGGCCTGCATGTTCCACGTGAGCGACCACTCGAGGCTGTGCCGGAAGTCCCAGACCAGCGAGCCATCGTACCCCGCCCGCCGCATCGCGGTCAGGAACTCGTCGAAGGCGAGATCGCGGTACTCGATGGAGTATTTCTCTTCCGGGTCGTCGGTGAGTCGTCGTATCGACCAGCCGAACTCGCCCATGTAGATGGGCTGTTCGAGGTCGCTGGCCACCTCCGCGTGGGCCGCGATACGGTCTTTCCCACCGCCGATACCGATGTCGGAGTGTTCCGGGTCGGCCCAGACGTGCAGCGAGTAGGCGTCGATCGCGTCCTGGTCGTGGGCGTTCCGCGAGAGCTCCTCCTCGTCCCAGGGGTAGGGATCGGCCATCCCCGTCGAGACGAGGTGGTTCGAATCGAGCGACTTGATGTACTCGGCCGAATCCTGGACCCAGTCGTAGAAGCCCTGCACGGTCTCTTCGGTGCGTGCGGCGGCGTCGACGCTCGGTTCGTTACACAGCTCCCACATCATGATGGTGGGGTCGTTGCGGTACTCGGTGCCCGTGTACGTGTTCGTGCGCGTGAGGACGTTCTCGATGTGGCTGTGGTACCACTCCTGGCACTGCTCGCTGGTGTAGAACTCGTGTTTTTCTTCGAGTCCGGCCCAGTCGAGATACTGCGGGATCCCGCCCATCCAGTCCCAGAAATTCGTCAGCGGGAGGATGAGACGGACGCCCTGTTCGCCCGCGTGTGCGATGAGCCTGTCGAGTTTCTCGAAGGCCGCCTCGCCGGCCTCGCCCTGGGAGGGCTGGAGCGGGTCCGTCGGCGTCTCGGTCCCCGTGCCAAAGGCCGTCGCACGCAGGACGTTCGTCGACGGCGTCGCCTCGGCCCACTCCTCGAACCAGGCGACCTGGCGCTCCTCGCTTTGTTTGCGGAGTTGTGGATGATTCCCGCCGACGGGGTAGAACGCCTCGCCGCCGACGACGAAGTCGGTGCCGTCGACCTCGACGAACTCGTCGAAGACAGACTCCATGGTCGGTTCCGGGGTGTCCGTCGGGGTGTCCGTCGGGTCCTCGGGCGTGTCCGTGGGCGTCTCGGTCGGCGTGGGCGTCGGCGCCTCCGTCGGCGTCCCAGTCGCCGTCGGGGACGGTGCATCGGTTGGCGTCCCCGTGGGCGAGTCGGTCGGCGCCGGCGTATCGGTCCCGTCACCGCTCCCACCCGGGCAACCGGCCAGCGACGTCGCGAGCGTGAGTCCCGACGCGCCGAGCAGTCGCCGCCGACTCAGCAGTTCCTCGGGCAGGCCGCCCGCTTCGGGCCCACCGCCGGATTCCACGCCGGATTCCACGTCGGATTCCACACCATCCACCGCAGAGAGGGAGTCGTCTCCGTTACTCTCTGTCATTGGTCCGTAAATCGAAGACAGCGAATTAAATATTTCGGTCACCGTGACTATACAGTCGAGACTAATGACGGATTCCCCGGCTGGATGGACTTACACACCATATTTCGACAGTACGGCGTCGACTCCCGCTTCGGAACGATCCCCGTTCGTCGCGGCGATCGCGGATGGCTGTTCGATCACTCAGGCGACCAGGGGCGATCCTGTCACGACTGTCAGCTTAAATTAGTGAACGCGGCGCCGCGAACGCGGCGCGAATCGTCGCCGGAACGAGGCCCAACCCGAAAGCCCCCATTCTCACCCGCGTGAACCTGTACAGTATTATTAATAATGTTACTACGTCAGCATCGCGGTACGATGCAGTGATTTTGACTTGGCATCCACGTCCCGCACGTGAGACAGGAGTCCGACCTTCGCGATGAATCTCACTGGTGGATCGGATTTTGCCGCATTCGAAAGACGGCGCGATATCCGGGAATAACTGGCCTACTGTCCGGCTTCTGCACTTTCGAAACGATAGTTGCGGATCACTGGATCCGGTTCTGGATCCGGTTCTGGATCCGCCAGGTCTGGCGCATACGTTCGTCTCCCGGGACGGACCCACAGCTACGATACCTGATTTACCAGTGATGTTTCGAGATGATACATCAGATACCGAACTATATCAGACAGCCTTCCGGGCGGATTTTCACGATCGTCCCTCCCTGGAGAACGGTTTTCCCCCCTGCGAAATCCGTTCACGATTAGTGAAATGTATTCCAAAAATTATGTTCGGGCGCGCGGTCACTGGTGGTCGGAGTGTGGAAGGGGATCGCCGTCGTGTGGGCGTTATTCAACTGTGAGGCGGTAGGTTTCGTCCGCGGCCGCCCGAAAGCCGACGGTCGACTCCCCGACCCGTGTCAGGTCGACAGCGTCGCCGTCGGCCGTTTCGATCCCGGTAACGGCAGCGGATTCCGTCCGAACCTGACAGCGGCCGTCTCGCGTCGCGTGGACGGTCGCCTCGTCGAGCGTCCCGTCGCTCCAGCCGATATCGACCTCGTAGCCACCCCTCGCACGCAGGCCGCTGACGCTCCCGTCGTCCCACTCGGGGGGAAGCGCCGGGAGGAGGTGGATCGCCCCGTCGTGGCTGGCGAGGAGCGCTTCCGCGATGCCGGCGGCGCCGCCAAAGTTCCCGTCGATCTGGAAGGGCGGGTGGGAGTCGAAGAGGTTGTCGTAGGTCGATTCGACGAGCAACTTCCGCAGGGTGTCGCCGACGGCCTCGCCGTCGCCGAGGCGCGCGAACAGACAGGTCGCCCAGGCGGCCGACCAGCCGGTGTGGCCCCCGCCGTACTCGAGGCGCCGTTCCAGCGAGGTCCGCACCGCCTCCGTCAGTTTGGGGTCCCCGCGGGCCGAGATGACCGACCCCGGGTAGAATCCGACCAGGTGAGAGAAGTGCCGGTGTCCGGGGTCGACCTCCTCGAAGTCCTGTACCCACTCTTGGAGTTGTCCGTGCTCGCCCACCTGGAGCGGCGGCAGTCGCTCGATACTGTCGGCGAGGTCGGCGGCGAACTCGGCGTCGCGGTCGAGTCGGTCGGCCGCCTCGATGCAATGGGAAAACAGCGACCGCGTCAGCTGAACGTCCATCGCCGGCATTTCGCAGACGGTCGCCTCCTGTCCGTCGGGCGTCCGAAACTGGTTCTCGGGCGAAGCCGAGGGCGCGGTCACGAGCCAGCCGTGTTCAGGGTGTTCGACGAGGAAGTCGAGCAGGAAGGCCGCGGCCTCGCGGAGGATCGGATAGATTTCCGCCAGGGTCTCCTCGTCCTCGGTGAAGGCGTAGTGTTCCCAGAGGTTCTCGCAGAGCCAGGCCGCACCCATCGGCCAGTACCCCCAGTGGGCGTCGACCGTCTGGACTGCCGTCGCCCAGATGTCGGTGTTGACGTGCGCGGTGAACCCGTCGCAGTCGTAGTGTTCGCTGGCAACGTCCCGGCCCGAGTCCCGCAGGCGGTCGACGAAATCGACCAGCGGTTCGACGCACTCGCCGAGGTTCGCCACCTCTGCGTGCCAGTAGTTCATCTCTAGGTTGACGTCCATCGTGAAGTTCGCGTCCCACGGCGGGTGGTACTCCTCGTTCCAGATCCCCTGGAGATTGGCGGGCTGGCTCCCCGGCCGCGAACTCGAAAGCAAGAGATACCGGCCGTACTGGAAATAGAGCGCGGCCAGCGCGGGGTCGTCGGCCCCCTCTCGCACGGCCGCGAGGCGCTCGTCGGTCGGTTTCGCGACGGACTCGCCCAGGTCGATGTCGACCCGGTCGAACAGGCGCCGGTGATCCTCAATATGACGCGCCTTCAGTTCCGCGTAAGAGGTGTCTCTGACCGCGTCGAGCGTCGCCTCGCACTCGGCGGTCGGGTCGTCACCCTCGAAGTCGGTCGCGCCGGTGAAGACGATTGTCACCGCGTCCGCGTCGGAAACGTCGAGCGCCCGTCGGGCCGTCGTCTCCCCTTCCACGCCGGAGAGCGTGCCGCCCTCCGGCCGGACCAAGGCGCGCCCCTCGAACCGGACCCCCCAGCCGCCGGGGCCCGCGTCCATGTCGACCGTCTCCGGGAGGTCCGGGTTCGCCACGTCGGGGAGGTCGATTACCTGCCCGCGGACGACGAGTTCGTCTTCGACGGCGCCGGCGCGGGCGTCGCGCTCGCGGTCGAGTCGAACCGTCGCGTCGACGCCGCCGACTTCCTCGGAGGCGATGCGAACGACGACCACGTTGTCAGGCGCCGACGCGAAGTACTCGCGAGCGTAGCGCGTGCCATCGACGGTGTAGGCGACTCGCGAGACGCCGTCTTGCAGGTCGAGTTCGCGGTGGTAGCTCGTCGCCCGCTCGTGGTTCGGCTGTTCGACGATCAGGTCACAGAACGGCTGGTAGGGTCGGATCGCCGGCGGGTCGCCGAGCAGGGACTCATTGCACAGTTGCTGGGCGCGTTCGTACTCGCCGTCGAAGCAACACTGGCGGATCTCGGGGAGGTGTTCGGCCGCCCCCTCGACGACCCGGTCGACGTTGCCGCCCGCCCAGAGCGTCTCCTCGTTCAACTGAACCCGCTCCCGTTCGAGTCCACCGTGCACCATCGCACCCAGCCGCCCGTTCCCGACGGGGAGCGCGTCGATCCACTCTCCCGCCGGTTCGTCGTACCACAACACCGGAGCGTCGCCGTCTGCCATAGCCGTTCGATCACCCCCCGGGCAGATATATCTCCCGGGGACGACCGGCAGCCTCGGGAGACAGCGGCTTCGGAGGACGGCGGCGTCAAGGGGCGTGTCTCGGAGAGACGGAGAGGGTCACCGGCTACGGCCCGCTTTTGTGCCGGGCCGCCGACCGTGGGGTATGGACCTCAGCGTACCGACGCGGTTCGACGAACGCGACTGGGAACGGCCGGTCCCCGACGCGCCGCTTCGCCTGGCGGTCGTCGGCCTCGGCTGGTTCGGGCGGGATGTCGCCATTCCAGGTATCGAGCGGTCGGACTACTGTGACCTCGGTGCCGTCGTCAGCGGCGACGCCGGGAAGGCCGAGCGCGTGGCGAGCGAGCGCGGCGCCCGCGCGCTCACCTACGACGAGTACGCCGACGGCGTCGGCGCGGACGCCTACGACGCCGTCTACGTCGTCACGCCGAACGCGCTCCACCTCCCGCACGTCGAGACGGCCGCCGACCTCGGCAAGGCCGTGATCTGCGAGAAACCGCTCGAGGCGACGGCCGAGCGCGCCCGGCGGATCGTCGAGGTCTGCAACCGGGCCGGCGTCGAACTGATGACCGCCTATCGGATGCAGGCCACCCGGTCGGTGCGGTGGGTCCGCGAGCGGATCCGCGACGGCGTCGTCGGCGACCCCGTGCAGGTCCACGGCGAGTTCTCCTTCGACCTGCTGGCCGACGGCGACCCCGACCAGTGGCGCCTCGACCCGGACCTCGCCGGCGGCGGCGCACTGGTCGACATCGGCGTCTACCCCCTGAACACCGCGCGATTCCTCCTCGATTCCGACCCTATCTCGGTCCGCGCCGACGCCGTCGAGCGCCCGCCCGAGTTCGACGGTGTCGACGAGCACGTCGCCGTCCAGCTCGCCTTCCCCGACGGGACCACCGCCTCCTGTACCGCGAGCTACGGCGCCGCGAACGCCAACCGGCTCTCGGTCCTCGGAACGGAGGGACGAATCGTCGTCGAACCGATATACGACTTCGACGCGGACCGCACGATTACGGTCGAGCGCGACGGAGCCTCGGTCACCGTGGACGCCGGCGAGCCCTCCGATATCGTCGAGGAGTTCGATTACTTCGCGACCGGCGTCCTGACCGACCACGACATCGAACCCGACGGCGCGGACGGCGTGGTCGACGTGGAACTCATCGAGGCCGTCTACGAGTCCGATGAGTCCGGCCGGCGGGTCGAACTGACCCAGCGGCGGTGAGACAGTGACGGTGAGAACAGCGACAGCGAGAACAGTGACGCCGAGACCGACGACAGTGATAGTGAGAAAAACCTAAGCGGCCTGCCGAGAGTGAGTCTCAGCATGGCGATAGAGACAGTCACGACGGAGTCCGACGGCCCCGTCTTCGAGACCGACGAGGGCCGCCTCAAACTCCAGGTGTTCGCGCCGAACGTGGTTCGAACCGTCTTCACCGAGGGGGAGATTCCCGACCCCGAGAGCCCGATGCTGGTCGAGCAGACGCTCCACGAGGAGTGGGACCTGGTCGAACGCGAGGACGCCGTGGAACTGGTCACCGACGAACTGCGGGTCGAGGTCGACCGCGAGACGGCCGCGATCACCTGGCGCGACGCCGAAGGTGACCGTCTCGTCGGCGAACCGGAGGACGGCGGCAAGTCCGTCACGCCGGTCGACCCCAAGGAACTGACCGTCGGCGACGCCGCGGTGGCGAGTCCTCGTGACTCGCTTGACCGGGAGGCGTACTCCACTCGGCTCGACCTGGAGTTCGCGGACGACGAGGCACTGCTGGGGCTGGGCCAGCACGACGGCGGCGTCGCGAACTACAGCGGCGAGGACCAGATCCTCTACCAGGGCAACACGAAGGTCGCGATGCCGGCGCTCCTCTCGACGCGCGGGTACGGCCTGCTCTGGAACACGGGGTCGCTGACGACCTTTCACGACGATGCCGACGGGAGCTACGTCTGGACGGAGTGTGACGACGCGCTCGACGTCTTCTTCGTCGCCGGCGAGGACCCCGACGGCGTGATCGCCGGCTTTCGTGACCTGACCGGCGAGTCGACGTTGTTCCCGAAGTGGGCGTACGGCTACGTCCAGTCCAAGGAGCGATACAAGACGGGCGAGGAACTGGTCGACGTGGTCTCGGAGTACCGCGACCGCGGGATCCCGATCGACTGCATCGTCCAGGACTGGCAGTACTGGCCGGACTCGACCGAGGACGACCCGGACTTCGAGGAGTGGGACGGGCCGGCCGGCGACTGGGGCCGCTGGGGCGAGAAGAAGTTCCACCCCGAGCGCTACCCCGACCCGTCCGGGACGATGGACGAACTGCACGACCTGAACGCCCGGCTGATGATCTCAATCTGGCCGAACATGCTCGCCGGCGAGAACTACGACGAGATGCGCGCGGCGGGACATATCCTCGACGACGAGGACGTACCCGCGCCAGGCAACGAACAGCGATACTACGACGCCTTTTCCGAGGAAGCGCGGGACATCTACTGGGAGCAGGCCAAGGAGGGGCTGTTCGACCACGGTGTCGACGCGTGGTGGTGTGACTCGACGGAGCCGTACGACCCGACGTGGACGCTCCCGACCGAGCCCGACAGCTTCCGCCTCGCCAAGCACACGACCGACGCGTTCAAGCACGTCTTCGACCCCGGCTACCTGAACACCTACTCCATCCACCAGGCGAAGGGGATGTACGAGGGCCAGCGCTCGGTCACCGAGGACAAGCGCGTGCTCAACCTCACGCGGAGCGGCTACCCCGGCCAGCAACGCTACGGCGCGATCACGTGGTCGGGTGACATCGAGGGGACCTGGGAGCGCTACCGCACGCAGATCGCCGACGGCCTGCAGTTCACCGCGACGGGCAACCCCAAGTGGACACTCGACATCGGCGGCTTCTTCGTCCACGACGGGTTCTCGTGGATCACCGACGGCGACTACGACGACGGCCACGAGGACGAGGGGTACCGAGAGCTCTACGTCCGCTGGTTCCAGTACGGCGCCTTCCTCCCGATGTTCCGCTCGCACGGCACCGACACGCCCCGCGAGATGTGGCGCTTCGGCGACCCCGGCGACCGCACCTACGACACGCTCGTCAGGTTCGACCGCCTCCGCTATCGCCTCCTGCCATACATCTACTCGCTGGCCGGGTGGGAGACCCACCGCGACTACACGATGTACCGTCACCTCGCGCTGGAGTTCCCCGACGACGAGGCCGCACACGACGTGGGCGACCAGTTCATGTTCGGCCCCTCGCTCATGGCCTGTCCGGTCACCGAACCGATGTACTACGGCCCGGACTCCGAACCGCTCCCCGAGACGGCCGAGAGCCGCGAGGTGTACCTCCCCGAGGGACAGGCCTGGTACGACTTCTGGACGGGCGAGCGCCACGAGGGCGGCCAGACTATCCTCGCCGACGCCCCGCTGGAGAAGATGCCCGTCTTCGTCAAAGCGGGAAGCGTCGTCCCGATGGGGCCGAACATCGACCACACCGGCGAGGGGGACGACGCCCCGTGGCAGGTCCGGGTCTACCCCGGCGGCGACGCGGAGTTCGACGTGTACGAGGACGCCGGCGACGGCTACGACTACGAGGACGGCGCCTACGCCGTGACGACGCTCTCCTGGGACGACGCCACGAGCGAGTTCACCGCCGGCGAGCGCAACGGGTCGTTCCCGGAACTCGTCGCGGAGCGCGATATCGAAGTCGTCGTGGTCGGCGAAGACGGGAGCGGTACCGGCGTCGATCGCGCCGACCCTGACGCGACCCTCGACTACGACGGCGAGGAGACGAGTGTCACCGTCGACCGGTAAGCAGTTACCGGGCGCGGCGTAGCCGCTTCGTGACCGCCGGCGAATCGCGCCGGTTGCCGTATCTTCACCTGACTCGGGTCCGAGCGGGTCGTATGGAAACGGCCGACACCGAGGCGGATTCGGACCCAACCGATACCGAGGCGGGTTCGGACCCAACCGATACCGAGGCGGACTCGACCCCAGTCGTCCTGGCGACGGACATCGGAACCGACGTGGACGACACGTGGGCGCTGGCGCAACTGCTCCGGACGCCGGGACTGGATCTGAGATTCGTCCTCACGGAGACCGGCGAGCCTGCCTACCGCGGGTCCATCGCGGCGAAACTCCTGGAACGGGCCGACCGGACGGACGTACCGGTCGGACTCGGCGTCGACGGCGGCGAAATGGACGACGACGAGCGCAATCAGGGTCCATGGGTCGCGGACTACGAACTCGACGAGTACGCTGGCACGGTCCACGACGACGGCGTGGCCGCGTTCCGGCGGCTCGTCGACGAGGCCGACGAGCCGGTCACCGTCATCTCTATCGGACCGACGCCGTCGCTAGCGGAAGCCGTCGAACGCGGTCCCGAAACCGTCGAAACCTGTCGCTTCGTCGGGATGCACGGCAGTTTCTATCGCGGCTACGACGGCGAGGAACCGAGCGCGGAAGCGAACGTCCGGCTAGACCCCGACGCGTTCCGGACGGTTCTCGAAGCGCCGTGGCGGGACGTGCTCCTGACGCCGCTGGACACCTGCGGGCTCGTGACCCTCTCCGGCGAGCGCTACAACAGGGTGTGGCGGGCGACCGACGACCCGCTTGTCCGGAGCGTCATCGAGAACAACTGCGTCTTCGCGCCGCGGGTGCCGTGGTGGCCGTACGACGACTTCACGCGCCGGTCGTCGACGCTGTTCGACTCGGTGGCTGTCTATCTCGCCGCCGACGAGTCGCTCGTCGAGACTCGCCCGCTCTCGTTCGACGTGACCGACGACGGCTTCACGGAACCGGACGAGGACGGCGAGTTCGAGGCCCGCGTCGCGCTCGAGTGGACGGACCTGGACGCGTTCGAGAGCTACCTCGTCGACGTGCTCCTCGGGGACTGAGCGACGCGAAACCCCGCGTGGGGAAAACGTGAGAACGGACCGCCCGATAGCGGTCAGGCCGACCAGGACGTGTCGGACCCGTCAGCAACGTCGGTGATCGTCTGGCTGGCGAGGACGCTCCCGCTGGCGTCGAGCGCTTCGACGGTTATCTCGTAGGTGTCGTCCTCGGTGCCGCCAGCGGAGAAGCTGACCGTCCCCGTTGGCGTGCTACTGGACGATTTCGTCCCGCTTGCCCAGGTGTTGTTCTGGTTCGCGAACGACACCTCGACGTGGTCGACGCCGCTGCCGGTGCTGAGCTGGTAGTCGAGGCTGTAGTTGCAGGTGTTCCACTTCGTGGTGTCGGTGAGCGTGATGGATTCGAGCGCCGCGTCGCCGCTGCCGCCGCCCCCACCGCCGGAGTCGCTCTCCGTCGAGGCGGTGACAGTGTTGCTCGCGCTCGACTCGTTGCCGGCGCCGTCGACGGCCGTCACGGAGAAGTCGTAGCTCGTCCCCGATGACAGCCCGCTGACCGTCGCGGCGGTGGTTCCCGCGGGCACCTGCTGGTCGACGCTCCCGTCGACGGAGACGTTGTAGTGGTCCAGGCCGCTGCCGCCGGAGTCGCTCGACGCGCTCCAGGAGAGGTCGACCGACGAGGTGGTCGTGTCGGTCGCCGAGAGGTTCGAGGGGGCCGTCGGCGCCGTCGAGTCCCCATCGTCGCCGCCGTCCCCACCGTCACCGCCGTCCCCACCATCGTCGCCGTCGCCGACGGTTTCGGCGAGCCAGGACTTGACGAACCCGCCCTCCTCGTCGGTGCTGTCCTTGAGCGACCAGGGCTCGTTGGCCCCGGATTCGGGCGAACTGAAGAAAGTCGGCGACCAGGAGTCGTCGAAGCTGAAGCCACACCAGCCCATGTTCTCGTAGCCCTCGACCCAGTCGCGGAAGGGCTGGCCCCATCCGGAGGTGGTGCCGAGGTACTCGCCCTCGCCGTTGGGGTCCCAGCCGAACTCGGTGATAACGACCGGCACGTCGTTGGCCGGCTGGCCGTACTGGCCGTCGAACTCCGAGGGCTGGCCGTTGTCCGGGTAGATGTGGCCGGCGTAGATCAGGTTGTCCCCGTCGAAGGGGTAGTCGACGGCGAAACTCGTCCGCGAGGTCCAGTGTGGCGACCCGATGATCAGGGGCGTGTTCGGCGCGTCGGCCTGGATCTGGTCCACCCACGGCTGGGCGGTGTCCCGCCAGAGCAGCCACTCGTCTTCCTGCGTCGAGACGCTCTCGCCGTAGCTGCTCCACGTGACCGGATACGTGGGTTCGTTGAACAGTTCGTAGATGACGTGCGAATCGTTGGCGAACTCCGGCGCGACGGTGCCCCAGAAGTCCGTCATCACGTCGTCGATGGGTGCGAGCGTGCCGTCGTTGTCCGCGTTGTAGTCGTCCGTCGCCGCCTGCGTGTACGGTCGCACGAGGTGGAAGTCGATCATCGCGTAGACGCCCCGGTCGGCGAGCTGGTCGACGGCCGGCCGGAGCACGTCAGTCACGAACGGCTGGACCCCGCCGTAGTCCTGGATGCCACCCCAGTCACAGGGCAGGCGGACGACGTTCGGGTGCCACCCGCGTGAGCTATCCGTCGCCCAGTCCAGGATTTCAGTCACGCTTTTCGGGTACCAGTCATAGGAGATGAAGCCCAGTCCCGCCGTCGCGAGCCCCCGGAGTTTCACGTCGTTGCCGTTCGCGTCCCGGATCCACTTGCCCTCGGTGTGGAGTCGCGGCGGCGCCGCCGCGCTCGCTGTCCCGGAAAGCCCGCCGAGCGCGAGTCCGCCGACGCCGACGCCGACGCCAGTCGCCTTCAGGACTGCCCGCCGGGTCGCGCTGTCGATGGTTGGACTGTCGGTACTATCGCCATGAGTGTCGTTGTCACGTTCCATGACAGCCTAACGCTCGCCGGAACGGCATATAAATTTGACCAAAATGTAATGAACGTTTCCAACGTTCAGGTTAGCCTCCCGGTACGTACCTTTTATTGACTCTTTGGCAGCCCAGGCGGTGGGACCCGGACACTCTTGTGGGTCCGGGACGGGGGTTCGCGTATGCAATTCGACTGGATGGTCCAGTGTTACGCGGGCGCGGGCGTCCATCGGGACACGCCGATGCTCGAGAGCGTGGACCGCGAGACGGTGATGACCGGCGTCGACGCGGCCGTCGAGGCCGGCCTCGAAGGGTTGTGGGCGCCGGATCATTTCATGCTCGGGCCGAAACACCAAGAGTTCGAGGTCTGGACGCTGCTCTCGGCGCTGGCCGAGCGGACGAACGGGACCGGCGTGGACCTCGGTCCGCTCGTCGGCTCTATCACCTACCGCAACCCGGCCCTGCTCGCGAAGATGGTGACCACCGTCGATCACCTCTCGGCGGGTCGCGCCCGGGTGGGACTGGGCTGTGGCTGGCACCGCGAGGAACACGAGGCCTACGACTTCGAGTTCCCGCCGGTCAACACCCGCATCGACATGCTCGACGAGGGCCTGCAGGTGCTGAAGGCGATGTTCACCGAGGCCGAACCCGACTTCGCCGGCGACCACTACGATATCGAGGACGCGTTCAACGAGCCCAAGCCGATCCAGGACCCCCACCCACCCATCGTCGTCGGCGGGGCCGGCCCGCGGATGCTGCGAGTGGCCGCGCGCCACGCCGACGAGTGGAACGTCGAGATCTCGGCGCGAGCGCGCGGCAAGCCCATCGAGTTCAAGGCCCGCAAGTTCGACGAGTACCTCCGCGAGGAGGGGCGGGACCCCGCCGATGTCGAGCGGTCGTGGCTC
>Ga0207720_100043_pt1 | contig 137648 bp, 137 predicted proteins | sample A23P2SouthBayCA_2_FD_187751 | JGI IMG/M metagenome (GOLD analysis project Ga0207720, IMG submission 187751) | Aerobic enrichment media microbial communities from Eden Landing Ponds, California, USA - A23 E3 (2) (SPAdes) | ecosystem: Environmental > Aquatic > Marine > Unclassified | place...
CCCGACGAAGTCGCCGAGGCGGCCGACCGCGGGACCGTCGGTGGGGCGGAGACGGAGATGCCAGGCCGATCGGTTACCGCCACGAACCCCGAGGGAATGCGAGGCCGTATCGAGGCCGGCTCTTTCGAGTGGACGTACGACGAGCCCGAATCAAGCGGCGGCACCGAGACCGGCCCGACCCCGGTCGACGTCGCCCTCAGTGGCCTCGCCGCCTGTCTCTCGCTGAGTACCAGATTCCAGGCGAGCAAACGCGACATGTCGGTCGCGGAGATCCAGGTCGACGTCGATGCGACGCCGGAGGTGGGATCAGTCGAGGACATCGCGGCGACGATCCGCCTTGCAACCGACGAAGACGACGAGGCCATCGACCGGCTCGTCGACCTCGGGGAGCGGGGCTGTCACGTCTCGCAGATGCTTCGAGAGGACCTCGAGTTGGACCTCACCTGGGAGCGCCTCTAAAATCGGCCGGGCCGTTTGACGGTCCCGTTACTCTGGATACGTCCGATCCGGTTCCGGCATCGCGTCGACGTTCGCCGCGGTCTCGAAGATCGCGCCGTTGAGTTCGTCGGCAGTGTCGAAGTACCAGTACTCGGTGCCGCCGTAGTTGCCGCTCTGGATGACCGGCAGGCCGGCGTCCTCGAACTCTTCGACGACCGCGTGCGGATCGTCGAACGCGAAACAGGCGACGTGATGCAGCCCTTCGCCGTGTTCGTCGAGGTGTTCCGTATAGATGCTCTCCCCCTCGAGCGGTTCGATTAATTCGATCATCGTCTCACCGAGCTGGGTGAGCGCAAGCACCATCGAATACTCGTGGGACTCACCATGATAGGTTCGCTCGGTGAGCGTCGGCGGTTCGAACCGGTAGACCTCCCAGGGGCCAACTCCGAGGATCGAACCGAACCGGTCCATTCCGTCGTCGATGTCCTCGACGACGAACGCGATCTGCGACAGTTCCGGAATTTCGACATCTACATGTGGAATGTTATCTTTTGCCATTGTAGCGAATATCGCTACCACGACAGTCGACGTAACGCTTTGCCCGCCGGCTCGGAGCGGCTACTCTCTCTGCGGCTCGTCGACGGCGGGAACCTCGAAGCCGCCCGCTCGTGCACCCCGCTCGAGCGTCGCGTCGATATCGACGAGTCGCGGCCCGTCCGGAACCGGCGTCAGTTCGACCGTCGCGTCGGTGAGTTCGAGTTCGCGCTCGCCGTCGGCACCGACGACGCCGTCGGGCACGTCGAACGTGACGGACTCGTTCGACTCAAGTCGCTCACACGACGTGACGCCGACCGTCGCGGTGACGCCCGGCGCGACGATCGCGCGGACACATCGGGGCGCATCGTCGGGATCGGTAAGTCGGACGGCGACGCCGCCGGGGTCGGTGGGGGAAAGCGGCTCGAGAGCGCCTGCGACGGCTGGGAGCCCGATGTGTCCGGGGTGGGCCTGTGACACGACCCCGCCACGGAGATCGGACGGATCGAGCAGCGCGCGTGTCCCAATAAACGCCTTCGAGGAGACCTCTGCGGCTGCAAGTCCGGTCAGCCGCCGCTCGCCGGTCGGCGTCTCGGCGCGTGCCTCGACCGTACCGTGTCGCGTTGTCACCGCGTCGGCTGGGACCGTTCCAGTCGCGACGAGTGCCGCAGCCGCGCCCGCGACAGTGCCGTCGACGGCTGCAGGGACGACGTTGTTCGTGCCCGTCGAGACGGCAACAAGGGGGACGTCACCGAGTTCGAGCGCGGCGTCGCGGGTCGTGCCGTCGCCGCCGAGGACGACTGCGGCGTCGGCTTCGTCACGAAAGCGGGCTGCTGCCCGTCGGGTGTCGGCCGAACTCTCCTCGATCGGCATCTCGAGCGTCGTCGCGTCTATTCCTTCATCTTCAGGTGCTTTCGCGACCGCGTGGTCGGCGATTCCTGTCCGGTCGGGCATGACGAGCACTTCGACGGGCTCGCCTGCGACGGTCAGGCCGTCGCAGACGCACTCGGCGACCCGGCGCTTCGCGTAGTTGTCGACGACGCTCGCGCCGCCGGTGAGCCGGCGGATGTCCCGTCCTGCCGCGGGGTTGACGATCAGTCCGATAGTCGCCACGTGGAGGCCCCGCTACGAAATCCGCTGGATCGCGGCTTTGACGTCGTCGTCGCCGGGCAGGACCTCCTGCTCGAGCGGCGGGCTGAACGGCATGTGCGTGTCAGGCGTGCCGACCCGCATGATCGGTGCGTCGAGGCTGAAGAACGCCTCTTCTTGGACACGAGCGATGATTTCCGCGTGCGTCCCATACGAAAGCGGACTCTCGTCAGCGACGACCAACCGGCCGGTCTTCTCGACGCTCTCGACGATCGTGTCGGTATCGAGCGGGTACAGCGAGCGCGGGTCGATGACCTCGACGCTCACGTCGCCCTCGAGAGAGTCGGCAACGCCGAGTGACTCGCCGACGAGTCGCTGGGTGGCGACAACGGTGACGTCCTCGCCCTCGCGTTCGACGGCCGCCTCCCCGATCGGAACCGTGAAGCCCTCGTCCGTCGGGACCTCGCCCGACTGTTCGTAGATCATCTTGTTCTCGAAGACGAAGACGGGATCGTCCGAGCGGATGGCGGCTTTCGTCAGCCCCTTCGCGCTCGCCGCGGTGCCGGGAGCGACCGCTTTCAGCCCTGGGAAGTGGGCGATCCAGGTGTGGACCGTCCCCGAGTGCTGGCTGGCGGCACCCATCCCACCGCCCTCTGTCGTTCGGACGGTGACTGGGAGTTCGGCTTTCCCGCCGAACATGTAGTGCATCTTCGCCATCTGATTCATGATCTGTTCCATCGAGACGCCCATGAAATCCGAGAACATGAGCTCGACGACCGGCCGCGTACCCGTCGCCGCTGCGCCGGTCGCCGCACCCATAAAGCCGGCCTCACTGATCGGCGTATCTCGGACCCGCTCGCCGCCGAACTCCTCGTAGAGGCCGCCCGTTACCTCGAGGACGCCGCCGAAGAGCCCGACGTCTTCGCCAATCAGGTAGACGTCCTCGTCGCGCTCGAGTTCTTCGCGGAGGCCCTGTCGAATCGCCTCCCGTACAGTCATCGTCTCGGTCTCGAGTTCGAGTTCTGCCTGTGCTGTCATCGGTGGTCACCTCCGCTTGCGCCGCCGTCGGTCCGTGCGACGTTCGCAAAGTGCTGGAGTTCTGGTGGCTGGTCGACGAACATGTCCTCGTAGGCCGCGCTTGGCTCCGGATAGTCCGCTGCCTGCGCGTACTCGACGGCGTCCTCGATCGTCGACTCGATCTCGGACTCGAGGTCGTCGAACTCCTCTTGGGTCAGTTCGCCGCGCTCGATCAGTCGGTCTTTGAACGATTCGATCGGATCTTGCTCTTTCCAGCGTTCGATCTCATCGTCGTCGCGGTAGGGCTCCTCGTCGCCCTCGTAGTGGCCGCGGTAGCGGTACGTCTGGGCTTCGACCATCGTCGGCCCGTCGCCGGCGCGGGCTCGGTCCCGGGCTTCGGCGATCGCTTCCGCGACAGCGGTGATGTCCATTCCGTCGACCGTTACCCCAGGAATGTCGTAGGCCTGGGCCGTATCGCTCAGGTTGTCGAGGTTGTGCTGTTTCTCGACCGGCGTCCCCTCCCCATAGTGGTTGTTCTCGACGACGAAGATCGCCGGCAGGTCCCACGTCGAAGCGAGGTTGATCGCCTCGTGGACCTGTCCCTGCGCGACCGCGCCGTCGCCGAGGAAGCCGACCGCGACCTGGTCGCGGTCCTGATAGTCGATCGACAGCGCCGCGCCGGTCGCCATCGGCGGCCCCGCACCGACGATGCCGTTCGCGCCGAGCATCCCGGCGTCGACGTCCGCGATGTGCATCGAGCCACCTTTGCCGTTACAGTAGCCCTCTGCCTTGCCGTAGAGTTCAGCCATCATATACTTCGGATCGAGCCCCTTCGCGATACAGTGGCCGTGCCCACGATGTGTACTCGCGATATAGTCGTCGGGGTCGAGCGACGCACAGGTGCCGACACCGACTGCCTCCTCGCCGATATAGAGGTGGACGAACCCCGGTATCTCGCCGTCTGCGAATCGATTCCCCGCCTCCTGGTCGAACGCCCGGATCGTTACCATCCGGCGTAACGCCTCTCGCCTGCCGTCCGCACTGTCAAGGTCTAACTCTGTCATTGTGCCACTACTGTGATACGGTACCACCACACATATATCTAGCAGCTATCCTCATGTGGTACCACTCGAGAAACCAGTCGATAATCGTGAATGTGTCCGATATCTGTGGATTCGATTCGGTAATTGCTGTACGTGACGGTTGGGCCAGCAACCGTCGATTGCTGTTCGGTCTCGGCTCCTGGCTGTTGCAACTCGAGTCCGTCGTCATCGTGCAGACCGCACTGACCGGCTCGACTACTCCGTGAGTCCGTCGGGATCGACTGGCTCGAGCCCCGTTTGATCGACGAAATCGGCAAGGAAGGCGGCCCGATCGGGGAGCTCGCTCGGCCGATGCGAGTCGGTGCCGACGGTCACGGCAACGTCGTACTCGCGCAGAATGGAGAGAAATCGATCGGACGGGTGGACGACATCGGCGTCGGACAGCGCACGTCCGGCGTTGACCTCCGGAATCGTCCGCGACTCAGCGAACGCCCGTGCCACGCGTCGATAGTGGTCGTCGGTCGCTCGGCCCCGCAGCGGCGGCGTCCGCTCGAGCAAGTCGACGTGGGCCGCGATCTCGAACAGTTCCGATTCGACGAGTGCAACGAGTTGCTCGAAATACGCGTCGACGACCGCATCACGCTCGGTGTTGCTCATCGAATCGAAGTGGGACGGAACCTGCACGTTGCGACCATCGACGTCGTGGACGCTTCCGATCGCATAGTCGAAGCCCGCCTCCGAGAGGAAGGCGTCGATGGCGGCCTCGTCGCGCGGATCGTAGTCCATCTCGACGGCGTCGTAGATCTCGAGGTCGAACTCCTCGCGCAGGCGGTCGATCCCCTGCCGCCGGCGCTCGTAGGTAAGATCGAGATTGAACCCGTAGACGCTACGCATCGACGCGTGGTGGTCACGCGTGGCCACGTTGCAGTGGTCGGCAAAGCCGACGCCCTCGAGGCCAGCCGACGCGGCGGCACGGGCCATCGATCGGAGGAATTCGCCGTCCGAGTAGTTCGAGTGGACGTGAAAATCCCGCATACGTCGTCGACCACGGAGGTCGAGTTAGGTGTTACGCTCGAGAAATAACACTCGAGCCGACATGTTGTTCGACTGCGATCAGTTGGCTTGCGCGGATACAGCGCGCCGCGTGCCGGCAGAACGCCGGTGACGGAGCGTTACTCGTTGCGCGGGTTGCTCGGGTGGTAGTCTGTGTCGTACTCGCCGGGCTGGTCGTCGACGCGATCGGGGTTGAGCCGGCCTGACAGAAGCATGAAGTCGACGAGCGTCAGCGCGAGCATCGCCTCGACGACGGGGACGCCACGCGGCGGGAGGACGGGGTCGTGGCGGCCGATGACCTTCTCCTCTTTTACTTCGCCGGTCTCCCAGTCGGCGGTCTGCTGGGTCTTCGGGATCGACGTGGGTGCATGGAGCGTAACCTCGCCGTAGATCGGCTCTCCGGAGCTGATACCGCCCTGAATGCCGCCGTGGTCGTTCTCGACCGGCGTCGGGTTGCCCTCGTCGTCGAACTCCCAGTCGTCGTTGCGCTCTTTGCCGGTCCACTCGGCGGCCTCAGTGCCGAGGCCGAACTCGAAAGCCGTCGCCGCTGGGACGGCCATCATGGCTTGGCCGAGTCGCGCGGAGAGGGAGTCAAAGCGGGGCGCGCCGAGGCCGACGGGGACGCCTTGGGCCTCGAAGTAGATGCTGCCGCCGATCGAATCGCCTTCCTCCTGATACTCTGCGATCAGGTCCTGCATCTCCTCGGCGGTTTCAGGGTGGGCACACCGGACGTCGTTTTCTTCCGAGTGCTCGAGCATCTCCTCGAAGCTCACCTCGGGTGCCTCAACGTCACCGATCTGGTTGACGTGGGCTTTGAGTTCGATCCCTTCGCGTGCGAGCAGTTTCTTTGCGATCGCGCCTGCGGCGACCCAGTTGACCGTTTCGCGGGCCGACGAGCGGCCGCCGCCGCCCCAGTTGCGGGTGCCGAACTTTGCCGAGTAAGTAAAGTCGCCGTGGCTGGGTCGTGGCGCGGTGATGAACGGTTCGTACTTGCCCGAGCGGGCGTCTTTGTTCTGGATGACGAGCCCGATCGGCGTCCCTGTCGTGTAGCCGTCCTGAATCCCGGATTTGATCGAGACGGCGTCGGGTTCGCCACGGCTGGTCGTGATCATCGACTGGCCCGGCTTGCGCCGATCGAGGTCTTCCTGAATGTCCTCTGCGGAGAGCTCGAGGCCGGCGGGACAGCCCGAGATGGTACAGCCCATCGCCTCCCCGTGGCTCTCGCCGAACGTGGTCACCTGAAAGAGGCGACCGAAGCGGTTGCCGTTCATTATCACGTCCTCAGAGACGGGGACACTTAGCCCTGCAGGATTCTCGCACGACGCTCGAACGCTGTCCAGATGATCGGATCGAACTGTTACTGACAGCGGGCAGCGAACGCGTGCCAACACACGTCACGTAGGCGTGTGGCCCAACAATCGTTGGCTGCCGCTGCAGGCGACGTGCGTATCTATTTGTTGTATGCCAACACACAACTACCCATGGGCGACGAACAGTTCGAGCCTGATCTGTATGCGCTCCGGGAAGCGGCCGACGAGTTCCCGTTCGACGATGTCGTCCGCTTGCTCGGGGACCGCCACACCCGCGCCGTGCTCGTCTATCTCCACGACCATCCAGCGCCGACGCTCGAGGAACTTGCCGATGTGGTCACTGCCAAAGCCGCAAGCGAGACGGGAGCGATCGCTGCGCCGTCCGATCGCGAGCGGACCCAACTGCGACTGTATCACGCGATCCTTCCCCGACTCGCTGAACTGGGGTTCATCGCGTTCGATACCGAGACGAAGGCCGTCTCTGAGACCGACATTCCGGACGCCGTCAGCGACGCGTTGGGCGTGACCGATACGGAATCATGAACTCGCTTGGTGAATTCATCGAAACGGTCGAACGCGAGCGAAAAACGCTCGAGGTCCACACCAACGACGACGCGATCCTCGAGGCGCTGCGCCGACAGTTCGAGACGCGAAACGTCGATGTCCGCCACCAGTCGCTCGGCTCGCTCGACGAGCCGGGGTTCGTGATCATACGGGATGTCACCGGCGAGTTTCGGGGCGCGCTGGGGCTCGACGGATTTCAGGCGATGCTCTCGCCGCGGATTCATCCGCCGTGGGAGCTTGCGGAGACGGCGGATGATCGAACGAACCTGTTCAGCTTCCTCGAGAAGACACTGTTTACGTCGTATCGCCCGCGGCAGATGTTGGCAACGTCCCGCGAGATCGAAGACCGGGCGTGGCGTGTCGGCACCGGTCGACTATACACGGGCTTCGAACGTGCGACGGCGCTTGCCACACAGCGAGAGGTCTACGATCGGTTCGGGAGCCACGGCTCGCTGACGGTCGCGGTGTTTCTCGGCGACGACTGGACCGAGCCGGTCCCCGAGGGAGTGACCGTCGTCTCTGAGACCGGCAGCGAACTCGGCGACTACTGGTTCGTGGTCTTCGATGGTGGCGACAACGAACTGGAAGCCTGTGCGTTACTCGCAGCAGAGCGCCGTCCGGGCGAATTCTACGGGTTCTGGACGTACGATCCGGAACTGGTCGAACGGCTGGTTACGTATCTCGAGACGACGTACGACGTGTCATAGGTTTCATGGGATCGGAAGTGCGCGAGTGTCAGCACGGCTTGGACACGACGCGACCCGCGTGTTGCCGGCGTCGTACTCGAGGAGGCCGAACTGAGACAGCATGGGGAGGTAAATGTGGTGGCGCGAGATCGCGACGTGCTCGACGCACTCGTGGCCCGTATCGTGGTTCTGTTCTCGCGTGGCGATTGTCGACGCCAGCGCGGTGAGGTCGACGGGGTCGGCCCGTCCTGCTAGGTGCTCGAGGACGAGCCGACGCCGTTGGGACGCGAGCAATCGGTCGCGCTCGTCCACGGTGGGAGGGACCTCCATACGATCGCGTAGCGATTGTGTCATCGTTTTCCACTCGTTCCGGGCTTTCCGGAAGCGTGCGCTAGATGTGATTAGGTAATCCTCTGCTGGGAACCCCCATATGTCGCCCCCACTACAGTCCTATATCCACACGATGGACTGCCTGCGGGCATCTCGTTTTCCCGTTCCGGAATACGTTCCGTCGGCGGAGGGGTTATAGGGACCGAGTCGCGTTGTAGAACGCAATGACGGCTTCCGCGTTGACCGAAAACCTCCGGGAAACGCTTGCATGTTTCGACGACGCTGGGGTCCCACGGACGACCAACGAGGTGGCTGACAGGCTCGATCTCGGGAGACGGAGCACGTACGACCGGTTGGATCGGCTCGTCGAGCACGGCCGACTCGAGACCAAGAAAGTCGGAGCGAGTGCACGTGTCTGGTGGCGACCACCGTCAGCGGCCGATCGGACCACCGCCGGCGAGGACCGTCCCGCCGTTACGGGACCGCTGATCGACGTAATCGATGCCGCCGAGGTCGGCCTCTTCGTCCTCGATGCGGACCGCGAGGTGGTGTGGCTCAACGAGACGGCCGAGCGGTATTTCGGTCTCGACCGCGACGGTGCCCTCGGCCGGGACAACCGAGCGCTCGTAACCGAGCACCTCTCGACCGTCGTCGACGACGGTATTTCGTTCGCCAATATCGTGCTGGCGGCCGACGAAGACAATACGGACACCGAACGGTTCGAGTGTCACGTCACGGCCGGCGAAGACCGCGAGGAACGCTGGCTCGAATACCGGAGCAAGCCGATCGAGTCCGGCGATTATGCTGGCGGTCGAATCGAACTCTACTACGACGTGACCGATCGGAAACGCTCGGCACACGCCTGTCACACGGAACGAACCCTCCTCGAGCGCGTCCTCGAGGCCAGTCCGACGGGGATCGCAATCTTCGATACCGACGGCGAAATCCGGCGCGCAAACCAACAGTTCTCGAAGTGTCTGGGGTTGACTGGGACCGACCCGGAAACATACGTGCTTGGCGGCTTGCCCCTGCTCGACGAGGACGGGGACGTGATCCCATATTCGGAGCGGCCAGCAGCGCGGGCGCTTGCGACCGGCGAGTCGGTCGTCAACCAGCACGGTCAGGTCGAGGGTCGTGACGGACAGACGCGGTGGCTCTCAATAAACGCTGAGCCACTCGACGATGACGCCGGTGTCATCGTTACGGTCGACGACATTACGCAACTGAAAGAGCAGGCGAAACGTCTCGAGCGCCAGCACGACGACCTCGAAGCCGAACTCGATGCGGTCTTCGAGCGGATCGATGACGCGTTCTACGCGCTCGACGACGAGTTCCGATTTACCTACGTCAACGACCGTGCCGAAACGTTGCTGGGCCACGCCGAATCCGAACTGCTTGGCAGAAACATCTGGCAGGCGCTGTCCGTCCCCGTCGATGATCCGCTCCGTGACCGGTACGAAACGGCGCTGGCTACCCAGACTGCGACGAGTTTCGAACGCTACTCTGCGCCACTTGACATCTGGGAGATCGTCAAGGTGTTCCCTTCGGAGTCCGGACTCTCGGTTTACTTTACGGATATTAGCGAGCAAAAGGAGCGCGAACGCGACCTCGAAGAATCGGAACGTCGCTATCGCACCCTCGTCGAGAACTTCCCGAACGGCATGGTCACACTCTTCGACGACGACCTCGAGTACACGCTTGTCGGTGGCGAGCTCGTCAAACAGTGTCGTCTTGATCCGGACCAACTTGTCGGCGCGCCAGCCGGCACATTGTTCACCGAGCCAGCAACCTGCGATCAGGTCGAGACAGCCTATCAGCACGCGCTCGAGGGCGAAACGACGACGTTCGAGGTGACACGAGACGGCCGCGAGCTGTGGATACATGTCTCCCCCGTAACCGACGACGATGGGATCGTGTTCAGCGGCATGGCAATTTATCAGGACATCACTGAACGCAAACGAAAAGAGCGCCAGCTCCGCGAACACGAGGCCAGCCTCGAGCGAACGACGGAACTGCTCGAACAATCACAGCAACTGGCCAACGTTGGGGCCTGGGAACTCGACGTAAGTACGACGCCTGCCGACCTCCGGTGGACCGACGAGGTTTATCGCATCCACGAGCTCTCGCCGGAACAGGAGGTCGATCTCGAGGAATCGATCTCGTTCTACCATCCCGAGGATCAGCCGCAACTCCGCGAAGCGATCGACCGTGCGATCGAGAACGCCCAACCGTACGATCTCACGCTCCGAATCGTGCCGAACGATGGGGACCTGCGGTGGGTCCGGTCGATCTGTGACCCCGTGCAAACTGACGGCGAAGTGGTCGCGCTCCGTGGTGCGTTTCAGGACATCACTGAACGGATCGAGCACGAACAGGACCTCGAGCGCCAGCGCGAGCAACTCGCTGCACTCAATAATCTCAACGATGTCGTCCGCAGTATCACCGACGAGGTGATCGCTCAGTCGACACGCGAAGAGATCGAGCGCGTCGTCTGCGAGCGCCTCGCAGAGGCAGAGTCGTATCTGTTCGCCTGGGTCGGCGACGTCGACGTTGGCTCACAGACGGTGAACCTGCGAGCAGAGGCGGGCGTTGAGGGCTATCTCGACGAGATCACGATCTCGACCAATCCCGACGACGAGCGCAGCAAAGGGCCGACGGGACGGGCGATTCTCGAGCACGAAATACAGACGTCACAGGATATCGAGGCCGACAGCAGACACGACCCTTGGCGCGACCATATCGAACAGTACGGCTTCCGCTCGTCGGCAGCGATCCCAATCATCTACGAGGACACCGTCTACGGGGTGTTGAACGTTTATGCTGACCGGCCGAACGCGTTCGAGGGTGAGGAACGGGCGGTTATCAGTCAACTTGGAGAGGTCGTGGGCCACGCGATCGCTGCCACCGAGCGCAAGCGGGCGTTGATGAGCGACGACGTTATCGAACTTCAGTTTCGTATTCGCGATATCTTTGCTGCCGTCGGAGCCGACGCGACGGCCAGCGGTTCGATCACGATCGACCACATGGTCCCCATCGAGAACGACGAATACCTCGTCTACGGAACGCTCACCGAGGATGCGATCGCGGGCATGGACGCGCTCGTCGATGCGATCCCACACTGGGTGGACGTCACCTACCGGACGGCAAATGGATCGGCGAACTTCGAACTCCGGCTGTCCGATCCGCCGGTACTGTCGACGATTGCCTCGCTTGGCGGAGCCATCGAGCGCGTCGTCATCGAAGACGGTGACTACCGGATGACAGTCCTCCTCGCACCGGGTGCCGACGTTCGGCGCGCAATCGATGTCGTACAGACGACCTATCCAGCCGCGGAACTGCTGAAACACCGCCAGATCACGCGCCCCGACACGACTGCCGAACGCATCCGCCACGTGCTGACAGACGAGCTTACTGACCGCCAGCGAGCGGCCCTCGAGGCCGCCTATCACGCGGGCTTTTTCGAGTGGCCCCGCGACGCCTCCGGCGAGGACGTCTCTGCGTCGCTCGAGATCGCACCGGCGACGTTCCATCAGCACCTCCGGCGCGCACAGAAGAAGATCTTCAACTCGTTACTTTCGGGTTCGAGGGGACCTTGACCGCGTCGTGTGTCGGCCGCCCGACGCCACACGGTGGTTACGCCCGTCGCTCGAGGGAGACGCCCAACTCCTCGAGCAACTCGAAGAACCCGGGGAAGGAAACGTCAACGTGGTCTGCTCCCTCGATGGTGGTCTCGCCGTCTGCGACCAGTCCTGCGAGGGAAAGCGCCATGATGATCCGGTGGTCGTCGCGGCCCGACACGGTCGCTCCCTCGAGTGCCGACGCGCCGCCGTGGATCGTCAGCGAGTCCTGTTCTTCGGTGGTCTCGACGCCCATTTTCCCGAGTTCCTCGGCCATCGCGCTCACGCGGTCGGTTTCCTTGTAGCGGACGTGTTCAGCGTTCGTGATGTGGGTATCGCCGTCGGCAACGGCCCCCAGCGTTGCAATCGTCGGCAGCAGATCCGGCGTGTCCTCGACGTCGACCTCGAGACCGGAGAGCGGGGCCCGCGAGACGTCGATCGTTCCCGCGTCCTGATTCCAGTCGACGTCGACACCCATCCGCTCGACGATCTCGACGATGGCGCTGTCGCCCTGTGCACTCGGCTGTGCGCCCTCGATGCGAACCGTCTCGCCCTCGGCGGCGGCGATCGCACCCGCCGCGAGCGGGTAGGAGATCGACGAGAAGTCGCCGGGGACCGCGTACTCGCCGCCTTCAGGCGCGTAGGATTGTCCGCCGTCGACCGCGAAGCCGGTCTCTGTCTTGTGGGCCTCGACGCCGAAATCGGCGAGTACCTCGAGCGTGATGTCGACGTACGGCGCGGATTTGAGGTCGGTCTCGAGGTCGAGTTCGATTCCCTCGTCGGTGACCGCACCGGCCATCAGCAGAGCGGTAATGTACTGCGAGGAGACGTCACCCGGAATCGAGACTTCGCCGCCAGCGAGTGGGCCGGTGACGACCAGCGGGGCCTGTCCGTTTCCGCGCGTGCTGTCTGCTTCCACGCCAAGGTCGGCGAGCGCCTCGAGCAGCGGCCCCTGGGGGCGCGAGCGCAGCGATTCGTCGCCAGTCAGCACCGACGTGCCGTCAGCGAGCGCCGCCGCCGCGGTGACGAGTCGCATCGTCGTCCCGCTGTTCGCACAGTCGATGACGTCCGCCGGCACCTCGGGGCGGCCGTCGAAGCCGTCGATCTCGAGGGTACCGTCGTCGTGTCGGTCGACGTCGCCGCCGAACAACTCGACGGTTCGGGCAGTCGCCTGCGTGTCCGCACTCCAAAGGGCGTCGCGGACGATCGCCTCACTGGCGTAGCCCGCCGCGAGGATCGCACGGTGTGTATAACTCTTCGACGGCGGTGCCCGCGCCGTCCCGGCGACGCGCGAAGGCGTGATAGTGACGTTCATGGTCGCCCTGTGGAGTGGCCCCACCTTACCGATACCGATCCTGCGAGTCCGAGACGATCGGGCAGATCGAAAGCGAAACCCCCTAACCTGCTCCGAGAGTGGGTGCGAGCATGCACGACGACAGCGAGGTCGCCGTCCTTCGGCTCGGCCACCGCCCCGGCCGGGACGAGCGGATGACGACCCACGTCGGCCTGACCGCGCGGGCACTGGGTGCCGACCGCGTCCTCTTTCCCGACAACGCCGGCCAGTCGCTCGAGACCGTCAGGGACATCACCGACCGCTTTGGCGGCCCCTTCGAGGCCGAACTGACCGACTCGCCCCACGCCGTCATCCGCAACTGGGAGGGGAAGGTCGTCCACCTCACGATGTACGGCGAGCGCGTCCAGGACGTCGACGCCGAGATCCGGACGGCCCACGACAGCGAGGGCGAGGCGCTCTTGCTCGTGGTCGGCTCCGAGAAGGTCTCCTTCGACGTCTACGAGGAGGCCGACTGGAACGTCGGCGTCACCAATCAGCCCCACTCCGAAGTCGCGGGACTCGCCGTCTTCCTCGACCGGCTGTTCGAGGGCCGCGAACTCGAGCAAGAATGGGACGACGCCGATCGGACGGTGATCCCAATGGAGACGGGCAAGCGGGTCGTGCCGGCCGACGACGCGGACGACCACCACGATTGAACCGGCCGCGCCGGTCGGGCACTCGCGACGCGGCGCGACATGACGCGCGGGAGTTAACAAGACTTAATGGCTTCATGCCGTTACGTGTAGGCAATGGCTTTTGAGGACCTGCTCGAGGATCCAGTAATTCAGAAATATTTGCACGAGCTGGTCGGTCCCACGGGGATGCCCGTCGCAGCGGCACCACCGGACGGCGAGGTCACCGACGAGGAACTCGCCGAGGAACTCGACCTCGAGTTGAACGACGTGCGGCGCGCGCTGTTCATTCTCTACGAGAACGATCTCGCGACCTATCGACGGCTGCGCGACGAGGACTCAGGGTGGCTGACCTACCTCTGGACCTTCGAGTACGACAACATCCCGGAGAACTTAGAAGAGGAGATGTACCGACTCCACGAGGCCTTAGAAGAGCGCCAGGAGTACGAGCGCAACCACGAGTTTTACCTCTGTGAGATCTGTTCCATCCGCTTCGAGTTCGGCGAGGCGATGGACTTCGGCTTCGAGTGTCCCGAATGTGGCTCGCCGCTTGAATCGATGGAAAACGACCGCCTGGTCAACGCGATGGACGACCGCCTCGATGCGCTCGAGGACGAACTCAACATCGACGCGGACGCCTAATGGTCGTACTCGCAACCAAACTGTACGTCGAAGGTGACGCCCGCGAGCGATCGCTCGATTCGTTGCGCTCGCTGGTCAACAATGAGATCGGCGAACTCGATGCCGACTTCGACGTCGGTGTACGCCACGACGACTTCCCGTCGGTGACGATCGAAGGTGACGACGCGACCGTCGCGCGTAACGTCCTCCGCGAGGCGTTCGGCGAGATCGTTCCCGATCTCGAGGCCGGCGAGACCTACACCGGCACGCTCGAGTCCTGGGACGACGAGGGCTTCGTCCTCGATGCAGGACAGGGCGACGGCGTCCGGATTCCGACCGACGAACTCGGGCTCGGCCCGGGGTCGGCGACGCAGATCCGCGACCGATACGGGTTGGTCCAGCACATGCCGCTGGAATTCGTCTACGGTGGGGATGACGAACCATCCCGACTCGCCGACGAAACCCAGGACCGCCTCTACGAGTGGACGCGTGGCGACGGCCGACTCAACGTCAACAGCGCCACCCGCGCGGAAGTGCGGGCCACGCTCAACCGTGCCGGCCACGCACAGGACTACGTCACCGTCGAGCGACTCGGCTTGCTCGAGCAAAGCGTCGTCTGTACCGAAGACACCGACCCGCCGGGCCTGCTCGCAAGCGTCGGCGAGTACCTCCCGGCCGAACTGCGCTGTGTCGTTCCCTAGTATGAATCGCCGGCTCGTGTTCGCGACGGTCGCAGTCGCCTTGCTGTTGCTGGGAGCCGGCTGTACGGCGTTTTCCGGCGGTATCTCCGACGAGCAACTCGACCGCGAGCAAAACTACAGCGACGTTCGCGACAGCGACGCTGACGTCACGATCGCGCTCGATGACGGTGACATCCTCAGCAGCGGCGAGTACCGAACGGTCTACGACTTAAACGGAACCGAGGAGCTCTCGCTGTCTCAGTCGACGATCTACAGTCAGGAACCGCTGGATATCTACAGCGTTCGCTACTGGTATCCAAACGGGACCGAGGTCAACGGCTCGGACCTCGAGATCGAACAGGGCGGGTCGGCGACGACCATCTCCGTCCCCGACGAGAACGGCACGCTCGCGTTCTCGGGCGATGCCGGCCGGAAGACGTTCCGCCAGCCGGCGTACGTCACGGGCTCCTACGAGGTGCGACTGCCCGAGAACCATCGGGCGTCGAACTTCTTGTTCGGCGAAATCTCACCGAACGGGTACGAACGCGAGGTCGTCGACGGGCAGGTACGCCTCTCCTGGGACGAGATCGAGGCGGACCGTCCGATCTCGCTACGATACTACCTCGCGCGTGACATTCCGTTGTTCCTCGGTCTCACCGGTGTCGTCGTCCTCTTCGGTGGGATCGGCATCGGATACTACTATCGGCAGGTCAAGCGACTCCGCGAACAGCGCGAGGAGTTCGGTCTCGATCTCGACGACGATTCCGATGATGGACCGCCAGGACTCCTATAGACACTGCCGACACCGGTCCGTCCTCGTCTGACCGCGTCTCGATGACGATCGAAGCCGTCGCCACGCACTCGAGTCGAAGGCTCGAATCGGCTTCAACCGTGCATCGTTTGTTCATTCAGCCAGACGACATCCCGGCCCTCGATCTCGAGGCGGCCCTTGATATGGGTCGTGTTCACCTGCGGTGGCTCAAGCGCGGCGGGTCGAACGTCACTGGTCGTTCCCACGTTGTCGATCAGCCAGCCGTAATACCGACCGGTGTCGTCGGTGGCGTCGAAGACGAGCAGTTTCGGCGCATCGACGCGGGCCATTGTGCGAAACGACGCGCCGAACACTCGTGGGAGGTCGACCACCCTGACCCGCTCGCCGGCGACGGTGATCGCCCCCGCGTTCCACGGATCGTCGGCGTCCGCGAGTGCAGAGTCGTCCGCGATGCCGAGGACTGAGGCGACCGACTCGGCGCTGACACAGTAGCGTCGATCCTCGAGGTCGAACGTGAGGACGGTCACCCGTTTGTCGTCGGCGGTTGCCCCATCGTGGTTCGGTGCCGGTCCCATTTACTCTGAACACGGTCGACGGAGAAAATGAACGCACCGAATCGTTCAACCGGGTGGTAACGATGGCGATACATAAATCGAATGAACACACACGTCGGAGTCAACGTTTTAGTGATGGACTCTGATACACGAACAGGACGATGGCCCCGGATCTCTCAGAAAAGCTTCTTGGAATCGATATCGACGGCACCGATCGACCCCGCGAGTCGGGCAGTGCCGACGCCGATGGCGACGACGAAGACGTCGTTCAGTTCGTCTTCGTCACCGTCGGAGAATACCGATTCGCGCTGCCGGTCGACGCTGTCAGAACGGTCACGGAACCGCCCACGGAGGTGACTCGAGTGCCACGAACGCCGCCTGCGATAGAGGGGCTGATGGACCTTCGTGGTGAGATTACGGCAGTCATCGATCCGCGGGTTCACTTCCCGACCCCAGAGATCGACACGGGGCGCGAGCGACTGGTCGTGTTCGATCGCCCGAGCGATCAGCAATCGGCTGCGATCCGCGTCGACAACGTGATCGGCGTCGAGGTTGTCCCCGAGAGCAACGTGATCGACGACGACAGTGTCGCCGACAGTCCCCTCTCCGGCGATGCCCTCGTGCATCCGTTGGTCGTCGCACTCGTCACACAGGAACGAGAGCGATTGCAGTCTGACGAGTCGACGAACGTGACCGCGAGCGACCGCACAGGTGGTGGTGACGGTGTCTCCGAGTCCAGTATCGACGACGCGTCGACGCTGTCGTCGGCTGGCGGCGCAAGCAGTAGGTTCGGCGGTTCGATCGGCGAGACGTTCGAGATCGAATCGGCTGAAGACGTCAACGACGAACCCGATGGCGACGAACTCACTGACGTGACACAGGAGATCGTGATCGAGGCAACCGCACTCATCGATGTCGAACGGCTGCTGTTGGCGTCAGGACAGCAGTGATACGGGCTGGTGTCCCGCTGTCTCGGCCCGACCGCAGTGCGGGTTGCGGTCCCACCGGCACTGACTGACAGAAGACCGTAGGGAGACTCTCTCGCTGGGGTATCCAATCGATACAAAATTTGGTCGGCAGTCGGCAGGCAGTACGCGTACGGCCGCGACAGGACACGTTCGAAACCGCAGTTCGCGTGGAATCTCCGGATCGTCTCTGACATTTATCACGACTGATAATGGGGAGACAGCATTTATGGTAGTTGTATCGCTACCAGAATTTGGTGTACTACTGAATGTCGACAGGGGTGCTCATCGTGGACGACTCTCATTTTATGCGAAACCTATTGCGCCAGATTCTGGAACAAGATTACCGCATCGTCGGAGAGGCGTCTAACGGGGCAGAGGCCGTCAAAATGTACAAAGAACACGACCCCGACGTCGTCATGATGGACATCGTGATGCCCAAATGCAACGGCATCAAGGCGACCGCAGCGATCAAGAAGATCGATCCGGACGCCCGCGTCATCATGTGTACGAGCGTCGGCCAGCGTGAGAAGATGAAACTCGCCGTGAAGGCTGGTGCGGACGGCTACGTGACGAAACCGTTCGAAGAACCCAGCGTCAGAAAGGCCCTTTCAGACGTCGTCGCGGCATGACGAGAGCACTCGTTGTCGACGACTCGAGGTTCATGCGGACAGTCATCGGCAACGCACTCGGCGACGCCGGCTACGAGGTCGAAACGGCTGCAAACGGGTCGGAGGCCGTCGAGTTCGCCGGAACGTTCGATCCGGACGTCATCACGATGGACGTCGAGATGCCCGAGTTAGACGGCATCGATGCCGTCGAACGGATCATGACGACGAACCCGGCCCCGATTCTCATGCTCAGTGTCTACACCGAACGCGGGGCGGAGGCGACGCTCGATGCGTTAGAGCGTGGTGCCGTCGACTTTCTCCACAAACCCGACGGCTCCGATTCGCGGACCATCGTCCAGCTCACCGACGAGGTCGTCGCGAAAGTCGACGAGCTTGCCGAAGCGAACGTCTCGACGGTAGCGCTCGCTCAAGCCACTGCGACGGCCCACGCGACCCGCTCGAGAGTTGCCGGCAATTCAGGGCCAGGGCAGGGGACAACCACCGGAAACGCCGTCGCCGGCGGCAGTGCTGACGTACAGGTAACCGGTGATCATGGGACGGTCGGGCCGAACGCACGCCCTGAAATCGAGCGGCCGTTGGAGGCTGACGAAGACACAGCGTCGCTTCCCGCCGAGCGGACGACCGCGCCGACGATCGTCCTCGGTGCGTCAACTGGCGGCCCGAAAATCGTCGAACGCCTGTTCGAGCAGCTGCCGGTCGACCTCGAGGCGAAAGTGCTGGTCGTCCAGCACATGCCACCCGGATTCACGGAGCGGTTCGCTGACCGGCTCGATGCACACAGCGCATACGATGTCTTCGAGGCGTCCGACGGCGAGTGGCTCGAGCCCGGCGAGGTCGCGGTCGCACCAGGTGACTCCCATCTCGAGGTTGCCACCGCGGTCGACGACTGTCTCCGCGTGCGACTCAGCGACGGCGAGCGCGTCCACGGCGTGCGACCGTCGATCGACGTGACGATGGAAAGCGCCGCCGATGCGGTCACAAGCGGGCTCTGTGGGGTCGTATTGACCGGGATGGGATTCGATGGCGCGGCCGGTATTGAGGCGATCAAAACCGCTGAGGGCCATACGATCGCACAGGACAAGGCGACGAGCCCCGTCTTTGGCATCCCCTGTCAGGCAATCAAAACCGGCTGTGTCGACACGGTCGCACCCGCAGACGGGATCGTCGATGCCATCGTCGACGCGTTCACGACGGACGGTGAGAACGATGACTGAGTATCTGACAGAGTTCGTGCAGGAAAGCGAAGAACGGATCACAGAACTGAACAACGCCTTGCTCACCCTCGAGCGCGATCCCGACGACGAGGCGGCGATGGAGAACATCTTCCGGATCGCACACACGCTCAAGGGCAACTGCGGGGCGATGGGACTCGAATCGGCCAGCGATCTCGCCCACGCGATCGAGGACATCCTCGACGCCGTCCGCGGTGACGACCTCGAGGTGTCTCCGGGGCTGATGGACGACGTCTTCGACGCCGTCGACGAACTCGAGACAATGGTCGACGAGGTCGCCACGACCGGCGAAATCGAGACCGATCCGTCGGCGACGATCGCCGCGCTTCGGAGCCGCCTCGACGGTACGGATCGCGAGGCGACGACGGGGCGTCCCGTCCCCTCGGACGACGAGATCGACGCGGTGTGTTCGCGGTTCGATCCGCCGGCAGACGACACCCACGACGTCTATTTCGCCCGGCTTGCGATTACCGAGCGTGAGAACGTCAACAACGGGAAGTTGGTCGTCGATGCGTTGATCGATGCCTTCGATCTGATCGGCACCGATCCGCCCCAGCCTCAAATCGAGGCCGACGAGTACGACGGTGAATTCGATGCCGTCTTCGCCACCCCGGTCGGCGAAGCTGCGATCGCTTCCGGTCTCGAGCCGGTCGACGAGGTCGACGACTTCGAGATCGTCGACGTGACCGACCGGTTCGAGATCTCCGACGGGTCGGCACCGTCCGCCCCCGACGCCGATCCGGGCGACGACATTTCGTCCGAAGAGGCCCAGGAACTCGAAGTCGACGAACTCCTCGACGAGTTCGACGAGTTCGACAATCTAGACGAGCAGGTCGAAAGCATCGACGACGACGAGCTCGAGCCGTTTGACGACATGGGCGAAGCCGGCTCGTTCGACGACCTACTCGGCGAGGACGAAATCGGCGACCTCGACGACGAGCCGGGCGACGCACCTGCCGAACCCGCACCAGACGCGACGACGACCGCCGGTTCGACCGGGGCGACGGATGAGGACGCAGCTGCAGTCGACGCCGATCCTGACGAGGTCGACGATGCCAGTGCGGTCTTCGACGAGCTCAAAGACGAGGTCGAGATGGTCGGCTTCGACGAATTGCAAGACGAACTCGACGAACTCGAGTTCGACGAATTCGATGACGAGGAGGAAGTCGGCATGGATGAGCTCCTCGGCGAGGACGCTGCCGACGATTCGTTTCTCGACGAAGACGCGTCCGAAAGCGAAGTCGACGACGTGCTGGTCGATGCGCCAGCCGGCGACGACAGCGAGTTCGACGATGTCGACGTCGATGCGATCGTCGAGACCGGCGAGACGAGCGCAGACGACCTCGAGCCAGCCGACGAAACGGTCGAAGACGCGGTCGCCGACGATCGTGCGACGGCCGACGACCTCGAGATGGCGGACACCGACGACAGTGGCGTCGAACCCGCCGATGACATCGAGACCGGCGACGACGGCGATGCCGTCGCTGACGACTCGTTCGGTGTGGACGTCACTGACACCGACGAGACGTTCGGCGAATCGGCTGTCGCCGACGCGGTCGATTCCGCGGATGCCGACGACGCGTTTGGAGAGGAGACGGACGAGTCGGACCCGTTCGAGACGGCGACTGCATCGTTCGACGACGATGAACTCGACGACAGCGGATTCGACGATCCCACGACTGACTCGTTCGATGGTGCTGATGACGACTTCGAGAGTGCTGCCGACGACTTCGAGGACGTCCTCGACGACGACGTGTTCGCCGGGACCGAGGCGTTCGACAGCGCCGATGTCGGATTCGATGCGACCACGACCGACTCGGCGACGGGCGACGACTCGAGCGCGCCGTCGATGGCGTCGTTCGGTGACGATGCGGCCGATTCGGATGCCGGTGCGGCCGATATCGACGCTGCGCGGATCGTCGACGAGCCCGACCTGACGATTCCGGACATCGACGTCCCAGAACGGGACGAGCAACCGGACGAGGACGACGAGACGGACGAGATTCAGTCGGTTCGCGTCGACATCGAGCAGATCGATTCGCTACTGACGCTCGTCGAGGGGCTCGTGACGAGCCGCGTTCGCCTTCGACATGCTGCCGAGGTCGACGAGGACGAGGCTGCACTCAAAACGGAGCTCGATGCGCTGTCGGATCTGACGGGCGATCTCCAGGAGACGGTGATGGACATCCGACTGGTTCCTCTCGAGACGGTGACGAACCGCTTGCCACGGGTCGTTCGCGACATCGCACGCGACCAAGACAAGCAGGTCGCCTTCGAGATGACCGGCGAGGACGTCGAACTCGACCGGAGTATCCTCGATCGGATCGGCGACCCGCTGATCCACCTGGTTCGCAACGCCGTCGACCACGGGATCGAATCGCCAGACGTGCGTGAGTCGGCCGACAAACCCCCGGAAGGGGCTGTCGAGGTCCACGCCGAGCGCGAACGCGACCGCGTGACGATCACGGTCGAAGACGACGGGAGCGGCCTCGATCCCGATCGACTGCGGGCTGAAGCGATCGACGCCGACGTCCTCGGAGAAGACGAGGCAGCCGCGATGGCAGACGAGGAGGTCTACAACCTCATCTTCCATCCCGGCCTCTCGACTGCCGACGAGGTCACCGACGTCAGCGGTCGGGGCGTCGGCATGGACGTCGTCAAGCGGACGGTCGAGGACCTCGAGGGAACGGTCTCGATCGACAGCGAGGCGGGTGCGGGGACGACTGTTACGATGACGCTCCCCGTCACCGTCGCGATCGACGAGATCCTGTTCGTCGAGAGCGGTGGCGAGGAGTTCGGCGTCCCGACCAAGGCCGTCCGCGACGTCGAGTCCGCAAGGGCACTCGAGACCGCAGACGGCGAAGCCGTCCTCCCCGGTGAGATGGGCGATTATCCGGTCGTCTCGCTGGCTGAGACACTCGAGACGCCGGAATCGGGTGCCGACGACGGGATGGTCGTCCGCATCCGCGAGGAGGTCCGGGAGGTTGCCTTACACTGCGACGAGATCCGCGGCCAACAGGAGGTCGTCGTCAAGCCGTTCGAAGGCTTCATGAGCGGTGTCCCCGGGATCAGCGGTGCGACGGTTCGGGGGCGGGGGGAGGTAGTCAACATTCTGGACGTGACGACACTATGAACGAACGCGAACATCCAACCCTACGGAGGAACCCATGACGATGATGGTCGACATTCGAAAGCTGAGTTTCATAAACGAGATGGCAAAAGTCGGAACGAACGGCGTCGCCGACAACATGAGTAAACTAACCGGCGAGGACGCCCAGATGGAGGTAACCAAGACGAACTTCATCGACGTCGACGACATCGAGTCCCAGCTCGATGGCGGCAAGCGGGTCGGCGTCCGCGTCCGACTGCTCGACGAACCCCACGGGCACATCCTCATTCTCTTCCCCGAGGCGAGCGCAAAGAAGATCACGGCGATCATGCTGCGCGATGTCGTCGACGATATGGGAGACGTCTCCGGAAAGATGGCCAGAAGCGCCGTCGAAGAGATGGGCAATATGATGGCCAGCGGCTTTATCGACGGCTGGGCTGACGTCCTTGGGCGTGCGATCGACATCGCCGCGCCACAACTCGTCTACGCACCCGCTGGCGACATCGTTACCCGGACGGCGAGTCTCGGCGGCGACGACCTCGCGCTGTTTTTCGATTCGGATCTGGCAGTCCCCAGCTACCAGATCGAAGCCGAGATCTATGCCTTCCCCGACTTGGCAGAGTTCGTCGAAATGGTCAACGATATCGACGTCCAAACCGCATGAAACTCGACGTCAACGCACTGGGAACGTTCTACCGGATGGCTCGAGAGGGGGCCGGCCTCGCGGCGGGCCGACTCACGCACATGCTCGGCGTCGAGACACAACTCGGCGTGACGAAGCTCAACTTCATGCGTGGCGAGGAGATCCGCCACGATTTCGATGATTCGACCGAGAAGGTCGGTGTCCGCGTCAAGCTGACCGGCGCGATCGAGGGCTATTCGATCGTCGTCTTCGAGCGTGAGAGTGCGTTGCAGGTCGTCGAAACGCTGCTCTCGGAAGCAGGCCCCGACGCTGCCGTCGACGCCGACGTCGGTGACGTCGACGCGTTCGACGAAATGACCGAAAGCGCCGCGACCGAGGTCGGCCACATCATGAACAGCGGTTTCATCGACGGCTGGGCCGACGTGCTCGAGGCAGTCATCGACGTTTCGACACCGGAGTTCGTCGAGGGCCAGACCGCCGAGCCGTTTTTCGGCGACATCGACGAGGCACCGTCCGACGACGACCTCGCGTTGCTCTTCCAGAGCCGGATCGAAACTGTCGGCACCGAGGTCGGCTTCAACCACTACCTCCTGCCGAAACGCGAGTCGATGTCGCGGCTGTTAGACCGGCTTCGCACCAGCGACGGCATCGAGTACGACAAACTCGAGGGCTTCGACCGGATGGCCGAACGCGGGGCCGAAGAGGTCGCCGAGACCGCGACGACGCTGACCGGGATCGACACCAGCGTCGAGATCCGCCGGCTCAATTTCGTCTCGCTCGAGGCGATCCCCGAACAGGTGGCAAACGAAACGCTCGTCGGCGCTGCCTTCGAGTTCGACGGCATGCCGAGTGGCTATCTGCTCTTCCTGTTCGACGAGGAATCGGCCCACGAGATCGTCGACGCGATGGTCCCGATGGCGGTCGACGAGGACGGCTTCGGCGAGATGGGAACCAGCGCGATCAAAGAGTTGGGCAACATCATGGCCAGTGGCTTCCTCGACGGCTGGGCGAACGTCCTCGATACGACGATCGACCACTCGACGCCGGAGTTTATCCACGATATCGGCGCTGCAGCCGTCGATCCCGTGATTATCCAGCTCGGCGAAAACCAGGACTTCGCGTTCGTCTTCGACACGATCGTCGTCGCCGACGGCCGCGAGTTCGACTGTCAGGTGTATGCGATCCCCGACGAGTCGGACTTAGAGCGGGCGCTGAACAACCTCGACGTCGATCGGATCGAGGAGACGCCGACGACGGCGGAGTTTGAGGAAATCGATAACACATGAAAACCTACGGCACCGAACCAGGGGCACCGACGCCGGTCCAGGTTGGCATCTCTGAACTGGCCGTCAGCGATGGCGACGACACGCTCAAGTCCTACGGACTGGGCTCGTGTCTGGCAATCGCGCTGTACGATCCGAAAACCGGAATCGGTGGCTTAGCCCACGCCATGTTACCCGACGGGGATGCCGCCGAAAACAGCGACCGCAAACCCGGCAAATACGCCGACACGGCGATCCGCGCCCTGCTCCGTCGAATGGTCGAGCAGGGTGCTCACTATACCGACGTCGAGGCGAAAATCGCCGGCGGCAGCGACATGTTCGAGTTCGAGAGCTTCGGCGAGGGCGTCGGCCAGCGAAACGTCGCTGCCGCGAAAGCCGAACTCGAGAAACTCGGCGTCCCCCTCGAGGCCGAAGACGTCGGCGGCGACTACGGCCGAACCGTCGAGTTTACGCCCGGGACCGGGACGCTCATCGTCAAGTCCTCGAACAGCGACAACGGAGTGACGAAGCTGTGATCGACGGCACAGGAGAGACCGGCTTCGACTCTGATAGCGTCGGTGACGACGGCGCGTTCAACGACGTCCTCACGTTCGTCGAGAACGAACTGGCCTTCGCGACAAGCCACTACAACGACAGTTATCTCGATCGGCGGGTCTCCTCGCGGATGCGTCGCACGCAGTCTGAGACCTACGACGCGTACTTCGAGAAACTGCGAACCGATCCGAACGAACAGGAGGCGCTGCTCGAGGCACTCAGCATCAACGTCACGGGCTTCTTTCGCAACCCTGACGTCTGGTCTGGGCTCCGGACGATCCTCCGGCGGCTCTCCGATCGGACCGACACCGTCCGGGTCTGGAGTGCCGCCTGTGCCGACGGTCGGGAACCGTACTCGCTGTCGATGCTCGCCCACGACGATCCCGAGATCGACGAGTCATCAGTCACAATCCTCGGAACCGATATCAGCGAGCCGGCCCTCGAGACGGCTCGGACGGGCGTCTACGAGGAATCTCGAACCGTCGACTTAGATGACCAGCTTTCTTTTCTCGACGACTACGATCGCTACGTCGATGTCGACGGCCGAACCTTCCAGATCAGCGACGCCGTGAAACGAAACGTCCGCTTTCGCCGCCACGATCTGATCAACGACGACCCGAAGTCGGGGTTCGACCTCGTCGTCTGTCGCAACCTGTTTATCTACATCGACAACGCGTACAAGGAGTCAATGCTCGAGACGATCGCGCGCTCGCTGCGACCCGACGGCTATCTCGTCATCGGGAAGGCGGAGACGATTCCACCGACGCTCAAGTCGGCGTTTACCGTCTGTGAGGCCCGCTTGCGCATTTACCAGCGAGACGACAAGCCTGGCCACGCCGGCTGGCCCGATCATCGCTCGAACTCCTGACGACCCCTCGTGCGGGTTGTTCGGAAACTGGAATCCAACCGACCGTTACATGTCTGCTCACGAACTAGGTCCTCCGAATGCCTTCCTTCGACCTTGACTCGTTCGTTGCCCGCGCCGCGACGCTGGTCGATTCCTCGCCGCCGGCAACCAAACAGGAAACCCGCCGCTGGCTCGTCGAACCGTTTCTCGAGACGCTTGGCTGGACCGTCCGTGCCGACTCGTGTCTGACCGATCGGGTCGTCGACGAGACGCAACTCGAGTACGTGCTGGCTGTCGAGTCGGTTCCGGCCCTGTTCGTCGCTGTCGAGTCCGCTACCGAATCGTTGGATGGCACACGAGCGAACGCGATCCAGTCAGCGATGGCGTGGTCCGGCGTCGACCGGGCGATCTACACGAACGGCCGCGACTATCTCCTGCTGGCCGGCTCGAGCGAGATCGACTACTGTGCGCTCGAGCTTGCCGAACTCGAGGCCAACGAGTCGGCGATCGCCACCTACTCGCGGGCAGCACTCGGCCACCAGCTCGGGCGACACACCCGGGCGCACGTCGCCCGGCAACTCGCCGTCGAACGGTCATCCCTGACTGACGAGATCACCAATTGCCTCACCGATGCCGTCGGCCAGGGCGAGGTCTACGCCGCCGAGTTCGCATCCGCGACCGATCGATTCCTCGAGCAACTGCTCATCACCTTCGCTGAATACGAGTCGAGCCGCCTCAACGCCGATGCAGACACCGCTGCGGACGTGTCGGTCCAGTTCAGCGAATCGGCGATCACGGACGATAGCCAGTCACCACCGTCCGGACCGGTGTCGTCCGCTCGGTCCGACTCGAGCGGTCCCGAACAGAACGACGGTGTCGCCGGTGGCGACGCTGAACCAGAGACGCCGACGGACACGACTACTGCCGACACGGACGCCGCCGATCCCGACCACGCGACCGGCCACAGCGACACCGACGCGACCGGGACCGACAGCACTGCCACGACCGACGACGGCGAATACGTCGTCCGCTTTTTCAACGAGCGGGGCTCGATCGGCGCGGTCGGCCACTCGAGCGCGGCCGGTGCGCTCGTCGAAGCCGCCGAGTACCTGCTCGAACGCGGCCTCGCCGGCGTCGAGGTCCCATGGGCACCGGACGACGCCGGAAAAACGGTGCTGAACGACGACCCTGTCCGCGCCGACGGATCGCCGATGGACGACCCGAAGTCGCTCTCGAGGGGGCTCTATCTCGAGACTGCAGGGGATATTGATGAGCAAGCAGCTCGCGTCGAAGTCCTCACCGAGCGTGCCGGATTACGTGCGATGGTGACCGGTGATTGGGAACCGAAGTAAGTGCGAGACGGGTCTGTGATCAGTAATCGATGTCGACCTTGACGAGTGTTACGACTACTTGGCCGGGATCGCTAGCCGTTCCGACTTTACACTCAGCGTCGCCATCATTATCCCAGTCTTCAAGCGTTGAGGTCCACGCATCTGAATTCGGAGCGTTCGGGTTCGTTTTGACATCTATAGAAACGTCTGTCACATCCGTGTAGGCCCTGCTGACCCGCTCTCTCTCAGATACCGTGAAACCGACCTGACCGCTACTCTGTATCGAACGATCGTCTGCTGATATCGTGACAAGAGAGATTACTGCTGTCTTACCGGTTTCGTCACAGCGGATCTGTGGTTGCTTGAGAAAGACACTTCCCGATTCGTCGCCTCGAATGATCCCACCGCCTTCGTATACGATTCGATTGTTATTTACAGTATATTCGAACTTACCTAAGTCGAGAGTCTCCTCTGTCGTGTTTCCGTATTCTGAAAAGTCATCTTCAGAAGGAATTACAACTTCGGGATAACCAGCCCTAGTTATTGTCATGTTTATTTTAGATTTGCTTTTACTAGTTCTAATCGTCCCTTCTTGAAGCGCTAGTTCGCCACGCCGCGTGTCGATTCCATCGTATCGCATGACGTCGTTGGCATTCTCCGCGAACGCCTCCATCGCCCGCTCTGCGTTCCGGAGTTGCTCTCCCTCTTGGTAGTCTTGCATCGCCTGGAAGCCAGTCATCGACAGCAGTGTAACCGACCCGAGGATGATCGCGAAGACGAGAATGAATCCGAGGACTTCCGAGACTCCACGGTCGTTGGTTCGTCCATCTGGCCGGAGCGAGTCAGTCGCTCGTCTCATTAGCTGGCCCTCCTGATTGCGATATCATTACCATCGAGGTAGATCTCGAGCGAGCCACCAGATGCAGACGATTCATCTTTAAGCTCTGTATCGGTTACGACCGGAACGTATACTTCCGTATCAGTACCTGTTGCGGTTAATCTAATGCAACTACTCGAGTTATCCACCAAGGGAGACTCAGTGCAGCTGCTTAGCAATGTCACGGTATATCTCGAATTCGCCACAGTTCTTGGATGATCGGCAGTGATACTTACGGAATCAGCACCGTTGGTCGTCATCCGGTCAACGCTCTCGATTTCGCCGGCGAGACGCTCGCCGATCGTCTCGAGCGACGACTCGGCGGACCGCTCTGTTTCGTTCTCAAGGAGGGTCCCAGAACTAGTCAGTAGGACGGCGATCAACAGCGTGGTGATTCCGATCGTCAGGACGTGTGTGATCGTGATCGATGTCCCGCGGTCGGTGCGTCGGGGATCGATCTTCATTCGTTATCACCGTAGACGTTTATTGTATCATCTCGCTGGAACGAGACATCACTTGACTTGTACGTGATCACAGCCTCCAATGACCAGATACCTTCCCAATCCTCTGGAGAAGATGGAGAATGTACCGTCATATTTTTTGCTATAATATAGTAATTCCCTACAAGATCTCCGCTAAATGTGATTTCTGGGTCGTTATTATTTATTATCGATAGGTCCTTCTTGAGTTGTTCATCACATGATTCAGATCTGATATTGGTGTCTCCGGTTACCAGATCAAATCGAACATCTTCGCCATTAATCTCACAACCATTGATATTAAATGAATCACTATCTGGAGAATTTATCGTTACTGAGCTATTACTTGTTTTCACTCCTATATGATCGTTTGAATCTGCATCGAGGTCAAGTACAAAAGATCCAACCCTATCTGAGCTGATATTTACACTGCCACTAGTCTCGTTTCGCACGACATTTGCCGTGTCCTTTCTGTTGCTCTCGATACTCACGATCGTTGATCGACTGTTCGCCGTCGTGTTCCGATATTGATAGGCGAATTCGCCAGAGTTATCGATGCTCTTGAATTTGGACGGGTTCGTCTCGGGGCCCGTCTCGAGATTCCATCGATGAGCGATTTCTACGAGGTTTCGCTCGACCTCTTGTTCAACCACTTCTGCGTCTGCCGTGCTCTGACTCGTGGCACTCTCAGAGAGCGTCTCCGTGTAGAGGACGCCGTTGAAGACGACGACGATGCCAAGCAGAATGAACGCCAGCGTAATCGCACCAATGAGGATCACTTGGCCCCGATTGCGGCGAGCGTTTGGAGTTACCATACGATCACCCGCACCTCCACGATGTTGTAGACGAGTTCAGTGTCAGTTTCATGAGATATTGGATAGTCATGGTCCTCAGACTCAGTGAGTTCGATCTGCTTGCTCTTGTCTGCTGTCAAAATATTGTTCTCGTATAATGTAACGACATAGCTCGCGGTCACGGCATCTGGCGATGGAGCGCCTTGGTAAACCAAATATGTGGTATTAAATTCACCATCATTTTCGTATATGAGCTCGACGTTGTAACTATAGCCGTTGTCTGCGAACCGCTGTTCCAGTATCCCCCCGAGTCGCGATTGATCCGCGAATTCTGTCGTATTGTAGGTGCGGTTTCCGTCAGGTCCGGGAACGGTCGCCTTGTGGAATTTCTCCGGATCGTCGTCCGTATTCCAGTTCCGGATCGTCTCCGAGAGGTTGCCGTCCTGATCACTGACCACAAGCGCATCCTGGGCTTCTTGTTGTAGTTGCGCCTGCACGGAACGATCGGACAGCCCGCCCGACGTTGGCGTAATCACGACCGACTGCAGCGCAAAGAGCACGGCCATCAACACAACCATCGCACTGACGAACCCCTCGAGGGTGTAGGCTTGCCCCCGATCAGTATTTCCAGTCATGATTTCACCAGACCCTCACAACGAGTCGATATGCAGATTGATTTCCCGGGTCGAGGTCGCTTTCGTCGTTGAACGTGATAATGCGAGCCGAACTAGCTGCCGATTGATTGTCGTAGCTGGGTCCTGTGGTGAGCTTTTCCGTACCGTTTCTAACCACGGTATCCGAACCGTTGATCAGTTCGATCCGAATGTTGACGTTATCGTACGTGGCACCTTTGTCTGCATCACCCCGGATTCCAAGCGGTTCGATCAGATCCGACTCTGATTTATCCATGTACTTATTCTCGAATTGATATATACTGAGCTCGTTCGGCGTCCCCGTCGACGTATCGTTCACGATCCGATCTGCGATCCGATCAGCCTGTGCCGTCTCAGCACCGCCGACCGAGGAGTCATATGGCGTCACGAGCGCCGGGAAGAACGAGAAGACGAACGCAATCGCCAGCAGGAAGACGCCGATCCCTACGACGAAGTCCTGAGTGGTCTGGCCCCGCTCGAGCCGCGACATCGAAATCGTTCGTGGCTGGTGGGCTCGAGTGCGGTCCTGGTCACGGTTTGCTGCCTGTTTCCCGCTCATATTAGGCCACCAGCGTCCAGCCGATGAGTGCGACTGACGACAGTCCGATGACGTATTTCAGGCCACTCAGCAGATCGGCATCCCGCATGTAGCCACAGATAAAGCCCGACATGATCGCCTGAAGCGTCACCGCGTGGAAGAACAACACCGACAGCATATCGACGTCGATGTTCTCGCTCAGGTTCGCCCCGCTCATCGCGCCACCACCGGCACCGCCGGCACTGCTCGCTCCGGAGCCGCCACCGGTGCTCAGTCCGGCCATCGTGTCGATGAACTGCGTCTTGAGGATCGCGATCACCGCAAGCACCGTCATGAAGGTCATGATGATGATCACGATCTGCATGCGTGTGCGTGATTTGCGCTCGCGTTCGATGTCGTCGTGGTTCTCGCTTGCGCGTGCGGCCGTCCGGAGCACTGCCGAAATCTGGTTTGATGCCTCCTGTGCTTCGGTAATCAGGCGTGTCGTTCGGGCGAGTCGCGGAATGTGGTATTTGTTGTTGAACTCGATGAGCGCCTCTTTTAGACTCATCCCGAAGTTGACCTTCGTGTGCATCATCTCGAATTCGCGGGCCAACTTGCCGCTCGTGGTATCGGAGACTGCCTTGAGCGACTCGAGAAGCGTGAGCCCGGTGTCGTTCGAACTCGAGAGTTTGCGAAGGTCCTCGGAGAGTTGATTGAGGACAGCGTTTCTGTGGCGGACGTTCCACTCGCGAAAGATCGCAAGCGGGATGGTGGTGATATACAGTGGCAAGTAGAGGTAGATGACCGTTCCCCAGATTGGCTTCGCCAAGAGCTGCCCCCAGGACGTGGGTGCCGACCCGGTTACGATCGCCGTCACGACGATAAGCAGGGCGATCGGAAGGGTCACGACGAGCGTCATCAGCGGATGATCCCGGAAGAAGAAATGAGGCTTTCGCAGCACTTCGATCGTTTCGTGGGTTCCTTCGCGGTTTTTGATCCGATCGAATACGCTGTATTCGCCGGTAAACTGCTCGACGAGGCCGAGACTCAACAGCCCGTCGTTTTGCCCGGTTTCGGTCCGCTGATCGGTCGACCCCATCGAGAGGTAGCCGTCGCCGGGCTCGTCGTGTTTGACCGTCGAGACGAGGACGAGAAAGCCGACTCCGATCATCGGAATCAGGGCGTAGACGACCATATAGAGCATCTGATCAGTCACGCTGGCGTTCGGAATCATCTTCATCACGACCATGATGATGATGAGCAACAGCGGGAACAGCGACAGCGTCATGTACATCTCACCGAACAGCTCGAGCGTCTCGAGGGTGAGTTCCTGTTCCTGCTTTGCCGTGCGCATGTGCTTTTCTTTCTTGTCCTCGAGGAAGCTCTCCATGTCGCCGCCGCTGTTGACGATCGAAAGCATGTCGGTCAGGAACTGTGAGAGATCGTCGCTGGGCGTCTCGAGGGCCTGTTTACGGATCGCCGTCCGGTAGTCGATGTCGAAGTACTCGGTTTCTTTGACGATGCTCTGGAACTCCTTTGCGACCTCGCCGTAGGTGTCGTCTGCCTGGGCCATCGCCTCGATGATCTCGAGTTGGTTTAGGCCGCCGACCGACAGCGCGTACATGAACGACACGGAGTCGGTCAGCAGCATGTTGATCTCACGTTTACGCGACGAGGCACGCGAGTAGGGGATCGCGACCATCGAGCCAAACCCGATCGCGAAGCCGATCGAGCCAAAGAGCAGGCCGCTGAAAAAGACGATCGCCGGCATGCGAAGCATCTCGATGATCGTCAGCACCAGGCCGTTGCCGACCGGCATCCCGATGATCGGCTCGTTCGAGAGGATGCCGACCGCGAAGAGACTGTAGCCAAGCAGCAGTCCGATCAGCCAGAGGCTCAACCCGCTGATTGCGCCGATGCCAAGCGACCGCGAGAGATAGAGTTCGACCGTATCGGTCATCCGCGCTTGGGCGAGTTTCGTCTCCACGTCGGCGACGAACTCGCTGTCGTCACCGAACAGCCGATCATATAGCGGGTAGAAGTAATCACCCAGTGCGTCGGAACTGGCCGACATCCCCGAGCCGCCACTGCTGTCGGTTTTCAGGCTCATGCGTCTCCGTCCTCGTCGTTGTCGTCGTCCTCGTTCGTCTCGGTCTCAGCCTCGAAGATGCCGGTATTGCTGTCGGCCAGCGCATCGCCACTGTCGGTGCTGTCGTCTTTGAAGATCGACCCGTCAGCACTCGGCTCGCTGCTCTCGAGCAGTGAGCCGTCGTCACCGTCATCGCTGGGCGTGTCCGCTCCGTCGTCGCTGAAGACCGAATCATCGTCGTTGTCGAATATCGACGCGTCAGCGTCGGTAGTGTCGTCCGTGCCGGTAGCAGTATCAACGGACGCCGGCGCGTCGGCTGACCGATCAGTTTCATCTGCTGCCGTCGATTCGGTCGATTCGGTCGCTTCGTCCGGGTCGTCCGGCGGCTCCGACGTGTCGCCCCCGAGATCGATCGTCGGGGGCTCCGGCTCGGCCTCATCGTCTGTCTCGTCTTCCTCCGTCGTCGATCCGCTGTCGATGTCGATCGTCGGCGGCTCCGGTTCAGACTTGTCACTCGTCTCACTTGCGGTATCCGTTGCTGTCGTCTCGGCGGCAGGCGTCTGTTCACCGGCCGGCGCTGCATCCGCGGCCGATTCGCCGTCGCGTTGTGCGCCGGTGTCGCTGCTCGACCTGCCGGACGATTCCGGATCGAAGATCGAATCGAGGTCGTCTTCCGGGAACATCGAATCGAATCCGGGATCGTTCTGTTGACTGGCTGCTCCCTCGCTGTCGGTCGCCGGCTCGGTGCTCGGCTCGTCGAGTTCGTCGATCGTCTCGCCCATGTCATCGAACAGTCCGACCAGATCCTCGTCGTCTGCGTCGTCAGTGTCGCTGCCGGCACCGTCGCTGTCTGCCGTCCCGTCGTCCAATTCCGCGGACTGACTCGAGTCAGTTGCGGCGTCGACCGTCGCCGTTCGGCTCTCGTCGGTCGGCGATTCGGTCCCAGCGTCACGGGCGCTGTCAGTCGACGCGCTAGCTGTCTCCGGCGATGCGGGCAACTCGCCGCTCGAGGCGGTAGCCGCGTCGCCCTCGTCAGCGGTTGGTGCCGGCTCGAGCGCGCTCGGACTCTCGTCGGCGTCGGCTTCAGCATCGACACCGGACGTCACAGCGCCGGACTCCGCCTCGGCTACCGACCCGGCAGCCGCTGTCTCTTCGTCGGGCACAATGTCGAATCCGGCATCGTCGCTGAGCCACGCCGGCTCATCGCCGACGTCGTCACCGGTGGCAAACGCCGTCGAGTCGTCGCCGAGTTCCCACTCGCCTTCGTCGATGTCCTCGTCGACGGCACCGGCGAAGTCGAACTCGTCGGTATCAGCACGGTCGACATCGATCGGATCCTCCGCTTCGACATCACCGAGTGCGCTTGTGAGGCCACTCGGGACCTGTCCGCGGTATTCCTCGAACAGCGACTCCTCGGCCCGCTCTAGGATGTCCATCGAGAGGTTGTACGTCTCGTTTGTCGCCTCGGGCCGTGGCACGAGTTCTTCTTTCTCCTGATCGACGTCGATCAGGACACTCTCCATCTCACGGAGGTCCTCGAGACTGTCCTCGAGTTGACCGTTTGCGATCAGTGTAAGGATGGTGTCGGGGTCGTTGATAAAGGCCTGGACCGTCGCGGCGACCTGTGCGTACGTGTTCAGCCCGTTCTTGATGAGGTACGCGAGGATGACCTCTCGTTTGAACAGTTCCTCCTCGAGTTTCTCTTTGCTCCAGCCGCGGTCGAACTGGATCTCCTCTAAGGTGTTCGAGTCCCCCATCTTGAGGAACTCGTCGGTTTCGGCCTGCCACTGGTAGACGTCTTGAACGTTGATCTCGTCGTGTTCGGCGTCGTAGTGGTTGATCTCGGTCAGCGACTTGTTCCGGCGAACCTTCCGGCCTTGCACCCGCGTCTGGGTCTGGATCGAGACCAGATCCAGCGCGGTGAACATCGTCTTCGAGACGTTGATCGGGTCCGTGGTGAACCGTTTGAGGACCTCGTCGACGGAGTCGGCGTGGAAGGTCGTGTAGGTGGTGTGACCCGTCGACATGACCTGGAACAGCGTCCGGCCTTCCTCACCACGGATCTCACCCATGACGATGTAGTCGGGACGCTGTCGCAGTGCGGCTTCCAGCAGGTCGAACTCGTCGACGTCGCCCTGTTCGTCGTCGGCGAACGACGGCCGAGTGACGCTTGCGATCCAGTTGCGCTGTGGAAGTTCGACCTCGCGGGTGTCCTCGATCGAGACGATCTTCGCGCTCGAGGGGATAAACAGCGAGACTGCGTTCAGCGAGGTCGTCTTCCCGGACGCGGTACCACCGGCGAAGATCAGGCTCTTGTGATTCTCGATGGCGAGCCAGAGAAACGCCATCTCGTCCAAGCTGAATGTGTTCCAGTTGATGAGGTCGATCGGCGTGAAGGGGACGTCTTTGAACTGACGGATGGTGTAGTTGGTCCCGTGGTCGGAGACTTCCTTGCCGAGGGTCAGCTGGGCACGCGAGCCGTCCGGCAGGGTCGCGTCGACCTGTGGAAGCCGTTTGCTGATGCCTTTGCCCGACCGCTGGGCAAGTTTGACGACGAAATCGTCGAGTTCGTCCTCGCCGTGGTAAATGTTCGAGATGATCTGTTCGTACTCGGAGTGATAGACGAACACCGGCGAGTTGTAGCCGTCACAGGAGATGTCCTCGACGTTGATGTCGTGTTTGATGCCGTCGATGCGCTCGTAGCCGATGAAGTCGCGTTTGAGTACGTAGAGCAGCTTCTCGACCTGATACTCGCTTAGGGTGTCCGGGTCGTCGTCGAGAACCGCCGGCTCGGGGCGGACCTCCATGCCCTCGAGTTGACTCGAGCCGTCGTCATCGTCGCCGTCGGCCTCGTCGGCCTCGTCGTCGAGGAGTCCCTGGAGCGTCTCGAGAACCCCTTTCGACGTGTCGTCTGCAGTCGCCTCGAAGAGATCGTACCGCTCGAGGAGTCGTCGGGCTTCGTCCTCGATGACCGTCCGACGGCCGTCCTCCGTGGCCTTCTCTTTGATCCCTTCTTCGGCGTACTTGATGGCCGTCCTGAGCTTGCCCGAGAGGAACTCCTGGAGTTCCGCCTCGATCTCGTTCTGGTACGGCTCGATCATGTAGTACTTCTTTTCATTTTCCTTCTCCGAATGGAAGATGATGACGAAGGCGTAGGGTTTGTTCACCCAGTACCGCTCGACCTCGCGGAAGTGGGTCTTCTTCTCCATCGAGACGGCCTTCTCGAGGTCGTAGCGGTTGGTGACGGTGGTGTTGCCCGCGGCCGTCGAGAAGAACTCGTCTTCCTCGAGGTCTTCCTGGACGTTGACAGTCCGCTCCTCGACGACGTCGTCGAGTTCCAGCGCGACGTCGTTTGCGGCTGCAAGCCGTTGCTCGATCGTGTCTGGATCGAACCCGAGAGCGCCTTCCGCATCGTGGGGGACGATCTCGCCGTTGCTATCGCGTGGCCGACTGCCATCGTCTTCGTAGTAATATTCCCACTTGTAGTGTTCCCAGGACCAGGTGTCTTTGACGACCGGCGTCGTCTCGGGGTCGACGTACTCGAGGAAGCGCTCCTGAAGTGTCCCTGCGTTGTCGCCGGCGACCGGCACCAGCTGATCCTCGAGATCGTGGGGATGATACCCCAGATACGCTTCGGGATCGAACTCGACCTGGTCCCAGTCGTCCCCGCTGGGAACGGTCGTCCCGGCACCCGCATCCGTATCGAGGCCGAGTTGTTCGTCCCCGCCGGTGGGATCGTCCGGATAGAGGTCGGATACCTCGTTGCCGTACCCGTACTCGGTCATGAACTCCTCCCACGTGTACTCCCCAACACGGACAGCCGAGTTCGTGCTCGGCTCTGATTCGTGGGATTGCGCTTCTTCCGACGCAGCCTCGGACGCCTCCCCCTCAGAAAAGCCCCCGGCATCCGACTGGTCGGCTTCGTCAATAGCCATTACATTCATACTGAAAGTCATCCCTCAAAAAATTCATCCGCCCATTACCAGTTCTGATAATTTTCTTTGGCTGTTTTCGACTGATTACCACCCACTTGCTTGCAATCTGTTCAATTCATACAGTTGATGTTTCGGGACATCACGGGACCAATGTGCGCGGTCGACGGCTGGATGGGACAGTCGCTCACCAAGACACTCACTACTTGACCGACGGCCCACGAACGAGCGTGCTGACAACAGTGGGACAGCCCAGCGGGTCGTCACCCACATTGGAACGATCGTCTAGCGACAGAGTTCGCTTCGAACCGACGGAATCGAGATGGGTCACAGCTCGAGAAACAACTGTAATAGTGAGGTTGCTGAGAAAATTCCGGCGTGGCGGGATTCGAACCACGCCCACTTCGCTCACTTCGTTCGCTCATGGTCTATCTCGAATTCCGTTCCAGTTCGTTCGACGGTTCGCGATACTCCCCGCCTCACTGCACGGGCGTGGCGGGATTCGAACCACGGTCGCAGCGAAGCTGCTCCCTGATTCGAACCCCGTTCCCGTTCGCTCCTCGCGTCCGCTCGTCGCAGAACGGGCGTGGCGGGATTCGAACCCACGATCAGAAGGTTAGGAACCTCCTGCCCTCTCCGCTAGGCCACACGCCCCGGCGTGAAAAGAACGTTAGTTGGTTTCCGTTTCGACGTCCGTCTCGTCTTCGTTGGTAACTGGCTCCGTGTCGACGAACTCGTCGTCACCGCCAGCACTGTCGTCGTAGTCCCCGGACTCGCGCATTTCCTCGAGTTCCGACTCGACCTTTTCGCGCCCCTTCTGGAACTCACCCATGGCTTCGCCGGTCGACCGTGCCAGCTTCGGAATCTTGTTGGCCCCGAAGAGCAAGATGGCAAGGAGCAGGATGACGCCCAGCTCCATCGGTCCGAATCCGCCGGGGATGAACAGCGGTGTTAGTTCGGCTTGCATTTCTACGCACAGCTTGTCCACTGGCAATTATAACCTTTTTGGACCACTTAGGTAATCAAGCGGCCACGACAGTCCGTCTACGAACGAGATTCGCCGAAAAATGAAGTGACACAGTTCGGCTATACTCTCGTTCCGTATCGGTTTCCGTCGACTGCCATTCGTCGAAACCCTTCCGCGAACGAAACTGTCTTTCCCGCGTGGACGCAACGGGCTGACGATGGTAACCACCGGAGACGCCGCACCCGATTTCACCGCACCGCTTGCGAACGGCGACATCGAGGAATTTACACTCTCGGAACGGCTGGAAGACGAGGAGCCGATCGTTCTGGCGTTCTTCCCCGGCGCGTTCACGAGCGTCTGTACGACTGAAATGTGTACGTTCCAGGATCGACTGGCCACGTTCAACGACCTCGATGCCACCGTCTACGGTGTCAGCCGGGACTCGCCGTTTACGCTCAACGAATTCCGCGCACAGAACGACCTCGAGTTCGGCCTGCTCAGCGACTACAACAAAGAGCTCATCGACGACTACGACATCGAGATGGATTTCGCCGATCTGGGCGTCTACGGCGTCGCCAAGCGTTCGGTGTTCGTCATCGACGGTGACGGCGACGTTGCCTACTCGTGGGTCAGCGACGACCCCGGTGTCGAACCCGACTACGACGAGGTTGAGGCCGCAGTCGAAGACCTTTCCTGACGACTGTCTGCGGACCAGCTCGACAACCGTCGCAGAATTTTTTTAGTCTGCCGCCGATGGGGCAGTATGAGCGATTCTGCCGCCGAGGAGGATTCCCGCCGTGTTTACTCCCCCGACGACGATCACGCATTCCCCGACGAGAAGCTAAACCGGGTCCTCGAGTACATCAAGAACGACGACGAGATTGCGGCCTATCTCGAGGCACAAAACATCAACGCGGTCGACCGGATGCGATACAACGATCACGGGACGAAACATATCGAGATCGTCCGTAACCGGGCACTGTGTCTGTACGACCTCCTCAAGGCAGGTAACGTCGACTTCAACGGGGCTCGCCAGCAGGGACTGGCCGAAGAAGACGAGTCCGTCATCATCGCGCTCGCGGCGACGCTCCACGACGTCGGCCACGTCGTCCACCGCGACAGCCATGCCTACTACTCGATCCCACTGGCGGCAGACATCCTCGAGCGAGTCCTCCCCGAGTTCTACGACATCGCCGACACCGTCCGAATGAAAGGCGAGGTCCTCCACGCCATCCTTTGCCATCATACCGCCGAGACGCCGCTGACGACCGAAGCCGGCGTTATCCGCGTCGCCGACGCTCTCGATATGGAACACGGCCGCTCCCGGATCCCCTACGAGTCCGGCGGTCGAGGCATCAACACCCTCTCGAGTCAGGCGATCAGCCGCGTGTCGCTCCAGCAGGGCGATACAACGCCCGTCATGGTCGAGATCGAGATGACCAACGCTGCCGGCGTCTATCAGGTCGACAACCTGCTGAAAGACAAGCTGAGAGACTCCGGCCTCGCAGACCAGATTCGGATCGTCGCTGTCAACACGAACGAAAACCGTGAGCAGTTGGTCGAACGGATCGAACTGTAAGGGACGCGAGGTCGACTCGACGAACCGCTACACTGACTTACAATCAGTCGTATAGGACACGCAATGTCGACGCAGCTTGCTGTTTTGGCGCTTCTGACCGGGTTAGCGACCGGCGCGCTGTTCCGGTTTCTCAACATTCCGATCCCTGCACCGCCGGAACTCCCCGGCCTCATGGGAATCGTGGGGATCTACCTCGGGTACAAAGTAATCGACTACCTCGGCGTCGGCATCGATCTCCTCGAGACGATCGGCCTGTAGCGTCAGGTCCCGTCGCCTTATGCTGACCGGATGCCAACCGAGAGCCGCATCGCTGCCCAGATCAACAACAGAATCGCCGCAGGTGCGAATACGGTGGCAACGAACGGAAACAGAGACGATGGAAGGGTGCTGTAGAGGAGGACACCGATACCGACGAGAAGCAAGACGAGAATGACAGGAGTCCGCTGACCGGTTCGATCGTCGTCCATGCGTCGACATGGAACGTCGGAGGTATAAACGGTTCTACTCGAGGCGTCGATCGCGCTGAAAAACCGGAACCCGAACCGCGAGGTTAGTAGCTACGCTCTTTGGGCTCGTAGGTCTTGTTCTGGCCCTCGAGGATGACCGGGCGATAGAAGATCGAGGGTTTGCCGTCGTCCCAGGAAACGAGCGTGTGTTTGAGCCACTCCTCGTCTTTGCGTTCCTGGTGTTCCTTGCGCCAGTGAGCGCCACGGAACTCGTCACGGACGAGCGCGCCGAGTGCAATCGTCTCGGCGACGTCGATCAGGTTCCGCGTTTCGATGGTCTGCTGGAGGTCAGTGTTGAACGTCCGCGACGGGTCGTCGACGTAGACGTCCTGATACTCCTGGCGGCACTCGCGGATGATCTCGAGGGCCTTCTTGACGCCCTCTTCAGTCCGGAAGACGTTGACGTAGTCCGTCATGGCCTGCTGGAGCTTCGCACGGATCTCGGAGTGTTGGATGCCGTCGTCTTTGTCGATCAGCCCATCGACGCGTTCGCGAGCAGTCTCGACGGTCCGTTCGAGAACGCCCTCGGAATCGGCGGTGACACCGCCGTCGGCAGCGACGCCGCCGTTCGTCTCGAGTCCGGCTGCGCCAGGGGCGACCGGGAACTCGGTGTCGGTTTCATCCTCGACGTCGTCGCCGTAGCCGGTCCGGATCTCGGCTTCGCCGAGGTCCCCGCCGGCGGCGTGGTAGCCGGCGCGTCGACCGAAGACGATCAGTTCCGGCAGGGCGTTGCCGCCCAGTCGGTTGCCGCCGTGGACGGAGACACAGGCACACTCGCCGGCCGCGTAGAGGCCGTCGATGCAGGTCTGACCGTTCTCGTTGACCTCGATGCCACCCATCGCGTAGTGCTGGCCGGGTTTGACCGGCATTGGCTCGATGAGGCCGTCGACGCCCTCGAAGTCCTCTGCGAGGTGCAGAATGTTCTCGAGGCGGTCCATAATGCGCTCTTCGCCGAGGTGGCGCATGTCGAGGTGGACGTACTCGTCGTCGACGCCACGGCCCTCGTTGACTTCCGTGAGCTCTGCTCGAGCGACGACGTCACGCGAGGCGAGTTCGCCGGAGTTGTTCGCGTAGCCGTGCTCGAACATGAAGCGTTCGCCCTCGTTGTTGTAGAGGATGCCACCTTCGCCACGGACACCCTCGGAGATGAGGACACCCGTCGACGGCAGCGACGTCGGGTGGAACTGGATGAACTCCATGTCCTCGAGAGGCACACCGGCACGATAGGCCATGGCCTGGCCGTCGCCGGTACAGGAGACGGCGTTGGTCGTGTGGTCGAACGCCTGGCCGGGGCCACCGGTCGCGAGGACGACGCCCTCGTTGGCCTTGAAGCCTTCAATCTGGCCGGACTGGACGTCGTAGGCGACGACGCCGTGACACTCGCGGTCGTTGGGGTCGTCTTCGTCGGTCGTCGCCAGGTCCATGACGTACCACTCGTCGTAGACCTGAATGCCGCGTTTGACGACCTGCTCGTACATCGTGTGCAGCAGGTGATGGCCGGTCTCGGCACCGGCGTAGGTCGTTCGCGGATACGAGAGACCACCGAACGGTCGCTGCGAGACGGTGCCGTCTTCCTCGCGGGAGAACGGCATCCCCCAGTGCTCGAGATTGATCGTCTCTTCGGGGGCGTCCTGGGCGAGGGTCTCGACCGCCGGCGCGTCGCCGAGGTAGTCCGACCCCTTCATCGTGTCGTAGGCGTGGAGTTCCCAGTCGTCGCCTTCCTGTAAGGCGGCGTTGATGCCACCTTCCGCAGCGCCAGTGTGGCTGCGGACGGGATGGAGCTTCGTGACCATCGCCACGTCGGCTCCCGCTTCGTGCGCTGCGACCGCGGCTCGGAGGCCGGCACCGCCGGCGCCGACCACGATAACGTCGTGTTCGTACATGGTTACCAGAACTTCAGGTTTTTCTTGACTGCTTCCCGCTTGAGCTCCTGAATGTGCTCGGTGAGCGGAATGTCTTTCGGACACACTTCGGTACAGGAGAACTGGGTCTGGCACCGCCAGACGCCGTGTTCCTGTTCTAAGATGCGGAGTCGGTGCTCTTTGATGTCTTCTTCCTCGCGGTCGTCCATCGCGAACTTGTAGGCCTTGTTGATCGCCGCAGGGCCGAGATACTCGTTATCGCCGGCTGCGATGTTACACGAGGACATACAGGATGCACACCAGATACAGCGCGTGGACATCTTGACCTTCTCGCGGTTCTCACGCGACTGGCGCTGTTCTTCGAGCTTGCTTGCGTCAGGCGTGTCTTCGCTCTTGAAGTACGGCTCGACGGCGTGCATCTGGTCGTAGAAGTGGTCCATATCGACGACCAGGTCCTTGACGACCTCCTGGTGTGGCAGCGGCTCGATGCGGATCGGCTGCTCTAAGTCGGAGATCTGCGTCTTACAGCCAAGTCGTTGCTTGCCGTTGACGAAGAAGGCGTCGGAGCCACAGACCGCCTGCCGACAGGAGTGACGGAACGTCAGCGACGAATCGTACTCGTCGCGGGCGTACATGACCGAGTCGAGGACGGTCATCCCCTTCTCGAAGGGGACGTGGAAGTCGTCGAACCGGGGTTCCTGCTTTTCCGCGACTTCGGGGTCGTAGCGGAACACCTTGATGTGGACCGTCTCCCCATCGAACTCGGCCTGACTTTCGTCACGCTCGTCGACCATGTCGCCGCCTTTCTGTTTCTCAGCTGCCGGCGATTCCGCGCCTTTCATCGCCGGGTCTTCCGGTGCTTCTTGCGTGTCGGGTTCGGCTTGTTGCGTGCTCATGTTAGATCATTCCCCCCATGACGAGTGCGACGTAGGTCCCCTGTGCGACGAGTGCAACGCCGGCGAGGGTAAGCACCGCCAGGATGACCTTCTTCTGGGTGCCCTTGAGGCCCTGATTGACCAGCGCGTTGTAGACGCCGTTGACGCCGTGGAACGCGGCAGTGACCAGGAACAGGACCATCGTCAGGAGGTAGCCGATATTCTCCATTCGGGCCTGCGTTCCCAAGAAGGTTACCTCGTACGCGTGGTTGACGAAGTGCAGAAGGAAGAAGTGGAAGGCGAGAACGACGACGAGAAACGCCGCCGTAAGTCGCTGGAAGAACCAGCCGGTCCCGCCAGGCGTAAACGAGGAGTATCGTTCTGCCATTAGAGACCCACCCCCGTCAGGAAGGTCGGAACGCTGGCGACGGTGATCGCACCCGTCAGCACCAGCGAGGCGTAGAAGCTCTTGTCCTGTGCCTCGAGTCCGACACCCAGATCGACCATCAGCAGGCGGAGGCCGTTTAAGATGTGGAAGACGGCCACCGCGAGCAGGCCGATCTCGAGCAGTCGGATGAGGAACAGACTCTCGAGTCCCTGTAGCGTCGTGGTGTAGACGTCCGTTTCGCTCATAATTGCCGCTTCGTTACCGGCTGCGCCGAGAGAAGTGCTCAGCACGGAAATGTGGGTAAACAGGTAGCCGATCAGGATCCATCCGGTGAACTTGTGGAAGATCCATGCCCACATCCCGGCCGAGAACTCCTTCCAGCGCCCGAAGTCCTCGACGAGACCGCGATTGTAAGACTGACTCATACGCTCATATGGTCCGTTAGACCGCGGGGGTATAGAAGTTACTTTTATCTCGTCACCGTCGCTTTCAGTCCACCCAATATATGACGGGACGATAACAACTTTCGCCGAGCGCCGAACCCGTTCGGGCCGGTGCACTCGACTCGCTGCTGGCGCTGTGTGGGATCGCCATCGACAGCGGCCAGCGCGGTCTCATACGGTCTGCTGTCCCGATGTCTCGGTGGGACCGCAGTGCGGGTCGCGGTTGCACCGGAACTCACTGACAGGAGTCCGTATCAGAGCTCCGATCGCGAACTCTCGGTCGTCCGCTCGCGCGAGAGCGCGGTGAGTGTATCCGGCGAGAGCCCAACCAGATGGCAGAGCGGGTTCCCCGGGTAGACGACGGGGTTCTCGAGGACACCGACGATGAGACCGGTAAACGGCGCTTCGACGGTGACGATGTCCTCCTCTTCTTTGAACGGGTTGGTGATGGCACAGATCACTTCGCCTTCCTCGACGAGCGCACCCCGGCCGCGTTTCATGTCGACGATGCCACCGGCGTCGGCGCGGAGCCACGTCTTCTCGTCGTCGGTATCGATGACGGTGCGCCAGCCGGGCCAGTGGACCGACGACTCCCGGTGGAGACCGAACTCGGCGAACACGCTTGCGACGCCGGTGAGCGCGCGATCGATCAACCGGCGCTGGAAGCGATGGGCTTCGCCCATCTCGACGGTGATCGTGGGAATGCCGGCTTCGCTGGCTTCGCGGCGCAGCGTTCCAGATGGGCCTTCGCCTGCGATGATAACGTTCGAACTGAACGCGTTAGCGAGTCTGGCGACGTCCGATCGCTCCATGTTGGCCCGAACGTGGAGCATGTTCGTCCGCCCGCGGGTCGACGTATGGAAGTCGACGCCGAGATCACAGGGTTCGATAAAGTTCGTGAAGATCTGGTGGGCCATCCGTCTGGCACTGGTCGACCCCTCGCGCCCGGGGAACGACCGGTTCAGGTCCCGATCGTAGATCGGCAGATACCGTTCCTGTGCGATGAAGCCGGGGACGTTCATCACGGGCAGACAAACCAGCGTTCCATGCAGGATCGAGTGGTCCCAGTCGTGGGCGACTTCCCGAACAACCTCGATCCCGTTGAGTTCGTCGCCGTGGGCCGCCGCCGAGAGAAAGACCGTCGGCCCCGGGTGCTCACCGTTGATAACCGTGACGGGAATCCTGACAGGGTCCCCGAGATACGTTTCGCTGATACCGTACCGAATGTTCGCCGACTCGCCGGGATCGACGCGCCCGCCGTTGTACGTAAACGGCTCGTTCAGCTCGTCGGTTTCGCGTCCGTCGTCGGGCGGTTCGGTCGCCGTATCGTCGCTCATAGAAAGTTCTCCGGGGGCATCACCGTGAATCTTCCCCCTTCCCTGTCGCTCGAGGAGACTGTCTATCGACCCAGAACGTCGTCGCTGACCGGTTCTCGAGCCGTTTCGTGTCACTTTCGCGGCGAACGCCAGGTTCGTTCGAACAACGGATAGCAGAATCTGGAGTTGTGGGCATATGTTTTGTACCAGGCCATGCTATGGCCACCCATGGAAATTCGAGAGGCGACAGCATCGGATGCTGCGGCAATTCGCACCATCGCACACGACTCGCTCAACTCCACGTACACGTCGTTCCTCGCTGAGGAGACGATCGACGATGCAATCGAACAGTGGTACGGTGACTCGTTCGTTGACGATCTCGAGGACGACCGTGTGGTCTTTCTGGTCGTCGAAGACGATGACGACGAGATCGTCGCCTTCTCACAGAGCGAGCTGGTCGGCCAACAGATCAACGCCGGCCACCTCCTCTGGTTACATGTGCATCCCGACCACCGCGACAGCGGTACTGGCGTTCGACTCCTCGTTCGAACCCGCGAAACGTTGCTCGAGAAGGGAGCCGACGAGATCCAGTGTTTCGTGCTCGAAGACAACGAGATCGGCAACGAGTTCTACCGGGCCCACGGTTTCGAACAGGCCGACCAGCGCGAGATTGAGATCGGGGCGGAGACGTTCACGGAGAACGTCTACGTCGAAAGCGATCTCGAGGACGACGGCGAGTGGGGCGCGATCGACGAGGTCACGGTCGACGGTGAGACGGTCTACGTGAGCTACGGCGAAGCGGCTCGTGGTTCGAAGGCACCGTTTTACACCGCCTACCGAACCGAAGAGCGGGCGGAACGCTACGCCTGGCTCTGTGGGAACTGTGATTCGATCGATAACGCGATGGACGCGATGGGGCGGATCGAGTGTAACAACTGCGGGAACCGGCGAAAAGCGACCCGGTGGGACTCCGCGCACCTCTAGGCGACTTCGAACTGGTTCTCACCCGTGTGGTGTCCGGTCGGTCACACCGGTCGCGAGCCACTGTAACGAGTGTCTATTCGATGTGTACGGTTGTCTTGCAGCTGTTTGCACCCCGTTACCAGCGGCCATGTTCCCGGGCAGGTTGGAACGCGGTCTGAGACGGATCCCGTGCCGGAAAACCGATTATCATTGCTCTCGTAACAACTGTGCGCTGTCTGTTGTCTCCGCATTACAATTGGTCGAGCCGTCGCTGCGAGAAGTACGTGGGTCGCTCTCGGCTGCACCGTCGGATGACTGCGGATGTCTCATCGGGGTGAGTACGTCGAATGAACAGGGAAGATCACATCGTTCACGGCTTCAAGGCAACGCTCGTTGCGCGCGCGATCTACATGCTTTCGAGCGCGCTGCTAATGTTCGTGCTGGCGCGGTACCTGCTCGATCCGAATGAATACGGCACACTGTACTGGGCGATTGGGGTACTGGCTATCATCCAGCTCTTTGCCGATCTCGGCCTCTCGCGGTCCGTCGCCCGGTATCTCTCCGAGTATCGTGAGACGGATCCGGGACAGGTACCGTATCTCCTCAAGACGACGGTCGCGGCCAAGCTCGTTCTGATCTCGTTCGTCGCGTACGTGCTGTTGCTCTATCACGAGTGGATCGCAACCGTGCTCGGTGAACCGGAAGCGGTCCCCTTTCTCGCGGCGGGCGTCCTCTATCTCGTCGCCTTTTCGTTCAGTACCTTCTCGCAAGTGGCGTTTCAGGGATTCAACCACCTTGGCTACAGCGCCATCGTGCAGGCGATCAGCGGCGCGGGGCGGCTGCTATTCGCTGTCGTGTTCGTCCTCGCCGGCCTCGGCGCGCTCGGTGCGTTCTTCGGGTACATCGTCGGCTACGCACTCGCCGGCGTCATCGGCATGGGAATCCTCTACTATGGATTCTACAGACGGTACGATGCGGCCGACGAGTACGAGGATGGTCTCTCACGGCGGCTCCTCGAGTACAGCGTGCCGCTGACGGCGACACAAAGCGCGAACGTCATCGACAAGCAGATCGACATCGTGCTGGTCGGCTTGTTCCTAAATCCCGCCGCAGTCGCGTTCTACACCCTCGCAAAGCAGATCTCGGATTTCGTCCTCGCACCCGCCGCGTCGCTCGGCTTTACCATCTCGCCGAACTTCGGCGAACAGAAGGCGGCCGACGAACTCGAGAAGGCCAGACAGATCTACGAAACCTCGCTGACGAACGTGTTGTTGCTCTACATTCCGGCGGCAGTCGGGTTGGCGATCGTCGCGGGGCCGTTTCTGACGATGATCTTCGGGTCCGATTATGCGGCTGCGGTGCCGGTGTTGCAGGTGCTTGCGGGCTTCGTCGTGTTACAGGCGATTACGAATCTGACCAGCGACAGCTTAGACTATCTCGGGCGTGCTCGAGCGCGTGCGATGGCCAAAGGCGCAACGGCAGTCGCTAATTTCGGGCTGAACATCCTGTTGATTCCGTGGATCGGCGTCGTCGGTGCGGCGATTGCGACGGTCGCGACCCACACGGTGTACGTGGCGGTGAATCTCTACGTCGTCCACACCGAACTCGGACTGAACGTCGGGCGACTCGCCCGGACGACGGGACTGATTTGTGCGATTACGGGTGTAATGGCGGTCACCGTCTTGCTCGTGACCCCGCTGGTCTCGAGTCTGTTCATGCTGGGTGGTGCGATCGCGATCGGTGCAATCACTTGGGCGCTGCTTGCGGTGGTAAGCGGGCTGGTCGATCCGGGACAGGTGCGGTCGGTCATCAGTTAGGGCTGTGTGGGCCGGTCTCACCTCCCGACGCGGACTGACCGAACTGCCAATACTTATCCGATGGGTGGGAGTCTAGCCGGTATGGCCGGTGCAGATCCCGTGACCGTCGGGGTATTGAGTCTTCATACGAGCAAGGAAACGAAAGCAATTCTCAACGCCGTCGAGGATCTCGGACACGATACCGAGTGGCTTCGCGCGGAAAATACGTCGATCAGCGTCACCGACGGCACTCCCGTCCTCGAGCCCGAGGTCGACGTGATCGCAAACCGGATGTTACTCTCGAATACCGAACAGCCCGCCGAAGAACTTGGGCTTGCGAACACGTTCTCCCAGCTGGTGCCGACGCTCAACGAGCCGGATTCCGTGTTGACCGCGATCCACAAACTCTCGACGGCGACCGCGCTCGCGGGGAACGACGTCCGGACACCCGATGTCACACTTGCGCTAAGCGGCGATCAACTGAATGCCGCACGGAGTCGGTACGGCGAGGAGGCGGTCTACAAGACGGCGATTGGCACCCACGGCGGCGGGACGTGGAAGGTCGGCCCCGACGATCCGATCAACGCCAAGGTCGGCAACCGGTATGCGTTCCTGCAGGAGCTCGTCGATCAGGAAGACGTCCGCCACCGCGACCTGCGCGTCTACGTCGTCGGCGGCGAGGTCGTCGCCGCGATGTATCGCTACGCGCCGGACAACGATTGGCGAACGAACGTCGCACTCGGCGGCTCCGTCGAAAACGCGACCGACGACCTTCCCGAGGAGGCTGCCGAGATGGCCCAGCGCGCAGCTGACATCGTCGATCTCGACTACGCCGGTGTCGACCTCGTCGAGGGCGACGACGGCTGGTTCGTCCTCGAGGTCAACCCGACGGCCGGCTTCAAGGGACTCTACGAGGCGACACAGGTCAGCCCCGCACCCTACATCGCCAAACTGGCGATCGAACGTGCCGGCGGCGAGGTCGACGACGACCGCGTACACGATCTCTCGAACGTTCTCGACGACTCCCGGCCGACGGCCCAGCCGACGGAAGCGATCGCACAGGATACCGAACCGGCAGTGATCGGCTACACCGAGGAGGTCGTCCTCTCTGGCACGAGCGGTTCGAAATCGGTGCTGGCCAAATCCGACACCGGCGCGACGCGGACGAGCATCGACACGAGCCTCGCCGCTGATATCGGTGCCGGGCCGATCAAATCCATCACCCGGATTCGATCCGGCAGCAGCAAACAGGCCAAGAGCCGACCCGTCGTCGACGTCGTCGTTGGTGTCGGTGGCAACCAACACACCGTCACGGCGAGCGTCGAGGACCGCGGCCACATGGACTATCCCGTCCTGCTCGGTCGAGATATCCTCGAGAACTATCAGGTCGACGTCAGCCGCCGGATCGACAGTGACGTTGCCGACACACCCGAAGAAGAGGAATAATAGTCCGCTCGCTTTTGATTTCTCTGACCTTCGACTGGAGTCACGGGTTCGATATCATCAGGCATATCCCCCATTTATCAGCGATGACACCTCAACACACGAACGCGAAGACAGGGTGCCGTCCACCGGGCTCGAGGAGAACAGAGAGCGGCTAACAACCACGCCGGTACTCCCCAGTTGACCACCCAGAACACCCGCAGTACCGCCGGAGCGGGGTGCCGGTGAGAGACGATTGTGCCCCTCGAGAAGAGCGCCCAACTGGATTCGGTGAACGGCTCATTCAGCGACGGTCGTTACAGTTATACTAGAGGCTCGGTCAGCGTCCAGCAGTGATATAAATCACGGATCCATAAGATTACTTTTCATATAACGAAGGTCTCGTTACTGAAGTAGAAAATCTTAATATGCAAAAGCAGTAATCGGGTTATGATGGCTAGATCCGACCGCGAGTGGTGGCCGAATACGGTGAACCTGGATATTCTCGATCAGAACGCTCAGGTCCTCGAGCCGTACGGCGAGGAGTTCGACTACGCCGAGGAGTTCGAGACGCTCGACTTCGAGGCCGTAAAGGAAGACATCGAAGCGGTAATGACGACCTCGCAGGAGTGGTGGCCGGCGGACTACGGCCATTACGGCCCGCTTTTCATTCGGATGGCGTGGCACAGCGCCGGCACGTATCGCACTACCGACGGTCGCGGCGGTGCGTCCGGCGGTCGGCAACGCCTCGCGCCGCTCAACAGCTGGCCCGACAACGCGAACTTAGACAAAGCGCGCCGGCTGCTCTGGCCGGTCAAGCAAAAGTACGGCCGCAAACTTTCGTGGGCCGACCTGATCGTCCTTGCCGGCAACGTCGCCCTCGAGTCGATGGGCTTCGAGACGTTCGGCTTCGCCGGCGGCCGCGAGGACGACTTCGCGCCCGACGCGGCCGTCGACTGGGGTCCCGAAGACGAGATGGAAGCCTCCGAGCGCTTCGACGAAGAGGGTGAGCTCGAGGATCCCCTCGGCGCGACCGTGATGGGACTGATCTACGTGAACCCGGAGGGGCCGGACGGCGAGCCGGACCCCGAAGCGTCGGCCGAGAACATCCGCGAGTCGTTCGGCCGGATGGCGATGAACGACGAGGAAACGGTCGCGCTCATCGCTGGCGGCCACACGTTTGGGAAAGTTCACGGTGCCGACGACCCCGACGACCACGTCGGCCCCGAGCCCGAAGCGGCCCCAATCGAGGAACAGGGACTGGGCTGGGCGAACGAGCACAGCTCCGGGAAGGGAGCCGACACGATCACCAGCGGGATCGAGGGCCCGTGGAACACCACGCCGACTCAGTGGGACATGGGGTACATCACCAACCTCCTCGAGTACAACTGGTGGCCCGAAAAGGGTCCCGGCGGTGCCTGGCAGTGGACCACGCAAAACGGCGAACTGGACGACGCCGCACCGGGCGTCGAGGACCCGTCGGAGAAAGAAGACGTGATGATGCTCACGACGGACGTCGCGCTGAAACGGGATCCGGACTACCGCGAGATCCTCGAGCGCTTCCAGGAGAACCCCCGGGAGTTCCAGGAGACCTTCGCGAAGGCGTGGTACAAGCTGATCCACCGCGACATGGGCCCGGCAGAGCGGTTCCTCGGGCCGGAGGTTCCCGACGAGGAGATGATCTGGCAGGATCCGCTCCCCGACGCGGACTACGAGTTGATCGGCGAGGACGAAATCGCCGACCTCAAAGCGGAACTCCTCGAGTCGGACCTCTCGATCTCCCAGCTGGTCAAAACCGCCTGGGCGGCGGCATCGACCTACCGCGACAGCGACAAGCGCGGCGGCGCAAACGGGGCCCGGATTCGCCTCGAACCCCAGCGGAGCTGGGAGGTCAACGAGCCCGACGAACTCGAGACGGTGCTGGAAACCCTCGAAGGGATTCAAGCGGCGTTCAACGACTCGCGAGCCGACGGGACGCGGGTCTCGCTCGCCGACCTGATCGTGCTGGGCGGCAACGCAGCGATCGAGCAGGCGGCGGCAGATGCCGGCTACGACGTGGAGATTCCGTTCGAGCCGGGCCGGACCGATGCCACGCAGGAACAGACCGACGTCGAGTCCTTCGAGGCGCTCAAGCCGAAGGCCGACGGGTTCCGGAACTACCGCAGTGACGAGGCCGACCGCAAGGCCGAAGAGTTGCTGGTGGACAAGGCAGATCTGCTGAATCTCTCGGCTGACGAGATGACAGTCCTGCTCGGCGGCATGCGCACGCTTGGTGCGACCTACCAGGACACGGACCTCGGCGTCTTCACCGACCAGCCGGAGACGCTGACCAACGACTTCTTCGAGACCGTCCTCGGCATGGACTACGAGTGGGAACCGGTCTCGGACGACAGGGAGGTCTTCGAGCTGCGCGACCGCGAAACGGGCGAGGTCGAATGGACGGGATCGCGCGTCGACCTCATCTTCGGGTCGAACTCCCGACTTCGCGCCATCGCGGAAGTCTATGGCGCTGAAGACGGCGAGGAGAAGTTCGTGCAGGACTTCGTGGACACATGGAGCAAGGTCATGGAACTCGACCGCTTCGACCTCGAGTAATCGGCCGCTTGCGATAGCACCGACACACTGACCGCACGTCGCTTTTCCTGGGAGCACGCGTCACTCGGTCGGCACTCCCGCCCGGATTCTCGCAGTCTACCGATCAACCGCAAGCGAGCACCGCGTTTTTCATTACTCGGTACTACCTATCGGCGACGATGGCCGAGCCTGACCCCGAACCCGTCCTTCGTGAGGATCCCGTGCTGGCTGCCGTCATCGATCGCCGCGACCCCCACCCGCTCGAGCCGGTCGAAAACGAGTTCGAACGCCTCTGCGTCTCGATCATCAATCAGCAGCTCTCGACGGCCAGCGCCGCGGCCGTCCGTGACCGCGTCTTCGATATCCTCGAGGGTGTTGTCACCCCAGCGTCAATACTCGACGCGTCTCGAGACGCACTCCGCGAGGCCGGTCTCTCGCGGACGAAAGTCGACTACGTCGAAAACGCCGCCCGCGCGTTTCAAGAGCGTGATCTTACACGTGCCGGACTCGCCGATCACACTAACGAGGACGTGATCGCCGAACTCACCCAAATCACGGGCATCGGCAAGTGGACTGCCCACATGTATCTCATTTTCGTCCTCGAGCGGCCGGACGTGCTCCCGCTTGGCGATCTCGCGGTTCGACGAGGGATCGAGCAGTTGTATAACGACGGCGACGAGCTACCGCGATCCGAAATGCGCGAGATCGCCGAGCCGTGGCGGCCCCACCGAAGCACCGCGACGCGGTATCTCTGGGCGGAATACGAGGCCTGATCCCGTTCGGACTGTTCGTCTCGAGTCGATCACTCGAGGTGGTGATAGTCGAGTTCGTACCCTTCCTCGAGGGCCGCACGGACTGGCTCGCTCGGTTCGGCGACGCCCCGGCGGTGAAGCGAGAGCCCGCTCTCGTCGGCAGTGACGATGAGGTTCTGCCGCCAGGCCGGATCCGTCTCCGGGTAATCCGTCCGGTAATGTGCGCCGCGGGACTCGGTTCGCTCGAGAGCCGTTCGGAGCACCACCTCGGCGACGACGAGACTCATCGAGAGATCGACGGCGTACTCGAACGACCGGGAGGTGCGGTCGCCGTCGACTCGGAGGTCGGCCGTTCGCGCGCGGAGTTCCGCGAGTCGGTCTAGCCCGTCGCGCAGTCCCGTTTCGTCACGGAGAATGCCGGCGTGAGTCCACAGTAGCTCGCCGAGATCTTCGAGGAGCGCCCTGGGTGCGACGTCGCCATCCGAAGCGGCCAGATCCGCGAGCGCACGGAACTCGCGTTCGGCCAGGGCTCGCTGGCCATCGGTGACCGTCGGCGCGTCGTCGTCCGCAGTGACCTGCTCGCTGACGTGGTTGCCGACGAACTTGCCGATCGCGACGGTTTCAGCCAGCGAGTTGCCGCCGAGGCGGTTTGCCCCGTGGACGCCCGCGACGGCCTCGCCGACGGCGTACAGTCCCTCGACGCCGGTTTCTCCCGTCCGGAAGTCGATGTCGACGCCACCCATCGTGTAGTGGGCCGTCGGCCCGACTTCCATCGGTGCTTCCGTGATATCGACGCCGAGGTCCTCGAATCGCTCGACCATCGTCGGCAGTCGCTCGCGGATGTAGTCGGGATCGCGATGGGAGATGTCGAGATAGACACCGCCGTGTTCGGTCCCCCGCCCCTCGCGGACCTCCTCGGCGATCGCTCGTGCGACCACATCTCTGGCGTCGAGTTCCATCTGGTCCGGCGAGTACCGTTCCATGAAGCGCTCGCCACCGGAAGCGCTGAGCGCTTCCGAGCCTCCGCTCGCGTCACTTGCGGAGACCTCCGCGTTGTAGAGTCGGCCACCCTCCCCGCGGACGGCCTCCGTCACGAGTCGGCCGTCCCACTCGTCGCCGTAGCGTTCGCCGACCATCCCGGTCGGGTGGAACTGGACGAATTCGGTGTCGAGGAGTCGGGCTCCCGTCTCGAGCGCTAGCGCCTGGGCGTCGCCGTTGTTCTCGTCGTCCCGCGAGGAGTGGCGTCGATAGGCCGCCGAGAAGCCACCCGCCGCCAGTACGACGTGGTTCGTCCGAAACAGCAACCCGTCGCCAGTCTCCATGTCGAACCCGACCGCGCCGTCGACACGGGTGCCATCCGAGAGCAGTCGCGTGATCATCACGTTCTCGCGGTAGGGAATCTCGAGGGCCTGTGCTCGGTCGATCAGCGTCTCGAGCATGACCTCGCCCGTGCGATCGCCGACGAAACAGGTCCGGCGGTACGACTGTGCGCCGAAGTAGCGCTGGTTGATTTTCCCGTCGTCGGTTCGGGCGAACGACATTCCCCACTCGTCGAGTTCCCGGATCCGATCCGGCATGTGTTTGGCTGTCAGCTCGACGGCCGCCGGATCGTTCAGGTGGTGGCCTTCGTTCAACGTGTCCGCTGCGTGGATCGGCCAGTCGTCTTCGGGATCGAGCGAGCCGAGTGCAGCATTGATCCCGCCGGCCGCCCACGTCGTGTGGGCATCGCCGTAATCTCGTTTGCCGACGACGAGCGGCTCGAGACCCGATTCGGCCAGTTCGATGGCGACGCGAGCCCCGGCAGCGCCCGCCCCGATGACGAGCACCGGCGTCGTGATGACGTCGTATGCGACCTCGCGGTCACGACCGTCGGCTTCGTCCCCGCCCTGAGTCGGCAGTCGTCCGTCGACGCCACCGGCATCGCCGGTCGTCGGTACACCTTGGTCAGCAGGCGGTATTTTTGTCATCAATATTATGCAAGGGCTGGTCGAACATAGCTCGCTCACCAAACTATGCAAACGGCCGAAAACGAAGGAATCAGGCCACTTCTCTCGGGTTTGGGTTTTTGTCCGGGTCAAGACGTACCGGGCGAATGCGGCTAGTCAGGTGGTGACGTGGGTCGACGAATCACCAGGCAGTAACGGCTCACTCCTCGAGATGGAGGCGACTGACGTCTTCGGGAAGGTCCGGCTCGACGTTCGCGAGTCGCATCGCGTTGCCGGTCACGCCGAGGCTCATCCCCATGTCGCCGATGACGACTGCGTGGATCACCGTCACGAGGCCAATAGGCGCGCCAGCGGCCAGCACCGCCTTCACTGCCAGACTTGCCCAGATGTTCTGGCGGATGACGCCGTTTGCCGTCCGCGAGAGCCGGTAGAGATACGGCAGCCGCGTCAGATCGTCGCCCATCAGCGCCACGTCGGCCGTCTCGAGGGCCGTATCCGTCCCCGCTGCGCCCATCGCGATGCCGACGCCAGCAGTCGCAAGCGCTGGCGCGTCGTTGATCCCATCGCCGATCATGGCGACGTTGCTGCTCGTGTCGTCGGTTCCTTCTCCCTCGAGCCGGCGGATCCACGCGAGTTTCTCGTCGGGGAGCAACTCAGCGTGGTACTCGTCGATACCGACCTGTTCGGCGATCGCGCGGGCGGTGCCCTCGTTGTCGCCGGTGAGCATGACGACGCGGACGCCCTGGTCTTGCAGCCGTGAGACGGCCCACGTCGCTTCCGGACGGACGCGGTCCGCGATACCGACGACACCCAGCGGACCGTCTTCGGTGCCGACGACCACGACGGTCTTGCCTTCGGCCTCGAGTTCGGGAACGATGTCGCGCAACACATCGAGACAGCCCTCGCGGTCGCAGTCGGGCCGCGATTCGCTGGCTGTCGACTTGGCCTCGAGCGCGGTCCCGCCGTCGGTCGTGACGTGGGCGTGCTCTAAGTCAGCCAGCCCTTCGAACAGCCCGGGCTTGCCGACGTAGTGGGTTTCCCCGTCGATCTCGGCGCGAATTCCCTTCCCGGTTAACGCCTCGAAGTCGGAGACTGCCGGGTCGTCGGGGTCGATCCCTTGCTCGTTTGCGTAGCCGACGATCGCCCGCGCGAGCGGGTGTTCGCTGCGGCTCTCGGCCGCGCTCGCCCGCCGGAGCACGTCGTCCTCGTCAGCGCCCTCGAGCGGGATCACGTCGGTCACCGACAGGTCGCCGGTCGTCAGCGTCCCCGTCTTGTCGACCGCGAGCACGTCGCTTTCGGCGACCGACTCGAGATAGCGCCCACCCTTGATCAGGACGCCGTTGCGTGCGGCGCTGGTGATCCCCGAGACGACGCTGACCGGCGTCGAGATGACGAACGCGCAGGGGCAGGCGATGACCAGTAGCGTCAGCCCGCGCAGGAACCAGGTGTGCCACGACGCGCCGACGATCAGCGGCGGACCGGCGGCAACCGCGATCGCGAGCGCGACGACGATCGGCGTATAGACGCTCGCGAAGCGGTCGACGAACTGCTCACGTTTGGTCTGCTCGCGCTCGGCGTCTTCGACGAGCCGGACGATGCGGGCGATCGTCGAGTCGCCCGCCGCGTGTTCGACGTCGACCTCGAGATAGCCCGACTCCGCGATGGTGCCGGCGAAGACCTCGTCACCCGTCGTCTTGTCCGCGGGGACGCTCTCGCCTGTAATCGGGGATTCGTCGACGGCGCTCTCGCCTTCGCGGACGGTCCCGTCAGCGGGGATCTTCTCACCTGGCCGCACGACGACGCGATCACCGACCGCGAGGTCGTCGGCTGGAATCGTCTCCTCGGAGCCGTCCTCGCGTTTGACGGTCGCGGTGTCCGGCGAGAGGTCCATCAGTTCTCGCAGCGAGTCCCGTGCGCGATCCATCGAGTACGTCTCGAGTAACTCGGCGATGTTGAACAGGACGGCGAGCATGGCCCCCTCGAAAGGGTGATGGGCCGCGACGGCGGCGATGATGCCGACGGTCATCAGGAAGTCGATGTCGAGACTCCGATTGCGCGCGGAGTAGTAGCCGTTCCGGAAGATCGGCGCGCCGACGATGGCCGCGGTCATGATAAAGAGCAGCGTCGAGAGCTGGTAGCTCCGTCCGCCGACTGCAAAGAGGGTTGGATCGAGTCCAGTGAGGACGAACTCGAGGGCCATCCCGACGGCCACGACGATGGCACCGATGCCCGTGATAGCGGCCCGCCGGCTCTTCCAGACGGGCTCGGCGTCTGCCATCGGCTCGCCGTCGGTGTCGAGCGGCGTCGCGTCGTAGCCGGCAGACTCGATCGCGTCGACGATCGGCTCGGGAGCAGTCCCTTCGTCGACCCCGACGGTCACGCGGCCCGACGTGGGCCGGGTCTCGATTTCGTCGACGCCGTCGGCCCCCTCGAGGGCGGTCTCGACTTTGGTTGCACACGAGGCACAGTCCATGCCGGGGACCGACACGGTCAGCTCGTCGGCGTTACGGCTGCCATCGCCGACGATCTCGTAGCCGGCCGCCCGGACCCGCTCGCGGATCTCGCCGTCGCTCGTCTCTGTCGGATCGTATTCGACGACGAGTCGGCCGCTGGTCACGCGTGCGTCCAGCTCGTCGATTCCCTCGAGGCGGTCGACGCTGTTGGTTACCTTGCCGGCACACGTCGAACAGTCCATCTCCGGGACGCGGAGTTCGAGGGTGCGGGTCGCGTCCGGCCCCTCGCCCGCGTCCGGCGGCGAAACATCACTCATTACTCGCGTCTACTCGCTCGTCACCCATACGGGTTATTCGGCGTGCGCCAACTCGGCACCGGCGGCGGTGGCGTCGCCGCTGTCGCGTGCTGCTCTCTGCCGTTTGGAATACGGCACTTTATTGGATGCGTCTGATTAGCGACGGGCACTCATGTTTGCGAATATCGACCTTGGGCCGCAGTGTCCCGTTTGTGAGTCTGCAATGTGGGAGTTCACGACTGCGACGGACTTTATGGGAGTCGACAACGAGCACCTGGCAGCGGATGTGACTGCCGAGGCGGAATGCTTCGATTGTGACTCGGTCTTTGCAGTTTCGGTTACAGTCGACGACGAGGACTGTCTATGGACATCCGACGGCGAGTCAGTGAGCCCACCACAGGGGTTTGGGTGGGGAACCGTTCGGTCACAGATCGTTGCCACACACGTCCTCCACGTGTGGGGCGATACCAACGATAGCTTCGGCGACCAGTATTGCCAAACGTACGACTTTCAGGACATTCGGATCATCGAAGACCAGTCCTGACCTTCTCGAGGCGCGTTTCTCACGACTGCGCGTTTTGCGTGATTCATACGACCGGACAACCGTCAGTGACTACTCGATCGCGTCTCGACGGCTGTCGCCGTCGGCGACAGCGTCTTGAGTGCGATCGAGGGATGAACCGGTTTGTCCGGCAGTATCAGCAGTCAATCGTCGCGGAGTCGTCCGACGCCGGGCAGCCAGCCACACGCGAAACGATTACCGACCGACAGCGAGCGTCTCGTCGTACTCGAGTGAGTCGTCGGCGACGAACGCGGTCGCGAGGGTCGCTTCAGCCCGCCGGAGCCGGTAAGAGAGCGTCGAACGTGGGACGTCCAGTTTCTCTGCGAGTTCCGAGAGGTCGATCCGCCGTGGGGTCTCGTAGTAGCCGGATTCGACGGCGGCCTGCAGTGCCGCCCGCTGTTCGGCCGGCAGCGATTTGTCCGCATCGTCTTCTTCGCGACCCGGGTCGAGATCGGTCAGCCGGAGTATCTCCATGCCGGCACACTCGCCGACCTCGTCGCCGAGCGCGTCGAAGAAGTCACCGACTGACGCGTCGCGCCCGAGAACGATCCGCCATCGGTAGCGCCGTCCCTCCCGATAGGTCTCGAAGAGCAGTCCTTCGCCGAGATACTCGAGTGCGAGGTGGGGAACCGACGTACAGACGTCAGTGCGATCCCAGTAGGTGTAGACGACGAGTTCGTCGCTCGAGCGATCGAGGAGTTGCGTCTCGCAGTCGGCTCCGCAGTCGTCCCTGACCAGACAGTCCGCACAGTAGGTCGGCTCGCGGTAGGCTCCCTCGAGTGCCTCGATCCCCGACTGCGAGCCGGTCGCGTGATCGACCCGCCAGAGGCTCTCGGGCGTGACGTGACACGCGAGCGACCGCACCGTCGTCTCCGGGTTGGCCTCGAGCACGTCCGCGACCGGATTCGTGTCGGGATCGTACTCGAGGGCGAAGACGAACTCTCTCATGACGCGACGATAGGAGTCGACGCGACAAAGGGTTGCTGGCGAGCGATTCGATGGCCGAGAGCGCGGTTCGAACGACAGTGAGAGTCGCGCGACCCGGGGGAGGGCAGGCGGCTCCCAGATCACGACCGCGAGCGATAGCGAGCAGGATCGTCTTCCGGTGCTTTTGATCAACCGTTTACCGAGGGACGTCGCGAGCGAGGCGCTGTCTGCCTCGCTCGCGACAGACCGCAGCGTAAACGGTTGATTCTCAGTCCAACAGCTCCCGCGCGATGATGTTCTTCTGGATTTCGGTGGTGCCCTCGTAGATCTGGGTGATCTTCGAGTCGCGATAGAACCGCTCGACGGGGAAGTCGTTGACGTAGCCGGCCCCGCCGTGGATCTGGACGGCCTCGTCGGCGACGTCGACGGCGACGCGGGAGGCGTACTCCTTGGCCATCGAAGCGAGTTTGGTGATGTCGTTGCCCTGATCGACATTCCAGGCAGCCTTGTAGGTCAGGTTGCGCGCGGCCTCGGTCTTCGTGGCCATGTCGGCGAGCTTGTGCTGGATGGCCTGGAACTCCGAAATTGACTTGCCGAACTGCTCGCGCTCCTGGGCGTAGTCGAGGGATGCCTCGAGCGCACCCTTCGCGATGCCAAGCCCCTGGGCAGCGACACCGGTACGGGTCTCGTCGAAGAAGTACATTTGCTGCATGAAAGCGGCGTCGCGGGTGCCGATGAGGTTCTCCTCGGGAACACGGACATCGTCGAGGACGAGCTCGGCGGTATCGGAGGCACGGATCCCCATCTTGCCGGTGATCTTCTCCGAACTGAAGCCATCGCGGTCGGCCTCGACGACGAGCTGGCTGAAGCCGTTATAGCGTCCCTCGGCGTCGGGATCGGTCTCACAGAGGACGACGAAGAAGTCACCGACCGAGCCGTTGGTGATCCACATCTTGGTGCCGTTGATCACCCACTCGTCGCCATCTTTCTCCGCGGCTGTGCCGCTCCGTTCCGAGGCGTCTTGTGCCTCGCGCTTCTCGGCACGGGTCGACACTGAGGAGACGTCAGATCCGGTGTCGGGTTCGGAAATCGCCGCGCCGGAGATCTTCTCGCCAGCCGCGACTGGCTCCAAGAAGCGTTCCTTCTGGTCTTCGGTCCCGAACTCGCGGATGGCTTCGGTCCCGAACGAACAGGCCATGATCGAGAGCGCGATGCCCGGATCGTGCGAGAACAGTTCCTCGGCGATGATGACCGACTCGAGCGTTGAATAACCGGCCCCGCCGTATTCGATGGGAATCGAGGCACCAACCAGCCCCATCTCGGCGGCCTCGTCGACGATGTCGTGCGGAAACGTCTCTGCAGTGTCGTACTCCTCGGCGTTGGGGACGATCTCGTTCTCGGCGAATCGGCGGACTTCGTCGCGGATCTGCTGGTGTTCCTCAGTGAGCCCGAATTCCATGAGACACTGTTACATACGCCTCGGTAAAGGGTTTTGTAACCCGAAGTAAACTGAACAAGAGTTTCTAATTCTGACGAGGGAAACGTTGAAACGACTTCACATAGGACTACTGATCATGGAGCTCGAGGATATCAACACCATCACAGTTCTGGGAGCGGGCAACATGGGTCACGGTATCGCGGAGGTCGCCGCCATCGCAGGGTACGACGTACGGATGCGCGATATCAACGACGAGTTCGTCCAGAACGGCTACGAGCAGCTCGAGTGGTCGCTGGGCAAGCTCGCCGAAAACGACCAGCTCACCGAAGAAGCGGCCGACGCAGCCTTAGAGCGCGTCACGCCGCTGGTCGACATGGAGGAAGCTGTCGCCGATGCCGACGTCGTCATCGAGGCCGTCCCCGAACAGATGGAGATCAAAACGGACGTCTACACCGATCTCGAGGCGGTCGCCCCCGACCGGGCGATCTTCGCGACGAACACCTCGAGTCTCTCGATTACGGACCTCTCGGAGGTCACCGAACGGCCCGAGCGGTTCTGTGGGATGCACTTTTTCAATCCGCCGATCCGGATGGATCTCGTCGAGGTCATCTCCGGAGCACACACCGCGGACGAAACGCTCGATGTCGTCGAGGACCTTGCGGACGATCTCGGGAAGACGCCCGTCCGCGTCCGCAAAGACGTTCCCGGGTTCATCGTCAACCGCATCCTCGTTCCCCTGATGAACGAAGCTGCGTGGCTCGTCGAGGACGACGTCGCCACGATCGAGGAGGTCGACGCGACGACGAAGTTCGATATCGGGCTGCCGATGGGGAGTTTCGAACTCGCAGACTACGTCGGCATCGACGTCGGCTACCACGTCCTCGAGTACATGCACGAGGTTGCAGGCGAGCGCTACGAGCCGTGCCCAATGTTGGAATCCAAGGTCGAAAGCGAGGAGTTCGGCCAGAAATCCGGGAAAGGCTTCTACGACTACGAGAACGGCGACGGCGCGGACGTCTCGATGGACGAGGAGCTGTTCAGTGAGACCGTCAAGGAGCGTCTGCTCGCCGTCGTCGCGAACGAAGTCGCGTACCTCGTCGGTGACGACGTCGCATCGCCTTCGGAGATCGACACCGCGGTCAAACTCGGCGGACGCTGGCCGAACGGACCCGCGAAATTCGCCGACGAATACGGCGTCGAAACGCTCGCCGTCGCGCTCGAGGCCACCTACGAAGAAACCGGTCATCCCCGGTACGAGCCGTTCGACTATCTCGCCACCGTCGCTGAAGAAGGCGGCTTCTACGACGATGCGGGCGCAGACGAAACGGAAGGAACACCGGCGTTCGAGACGATCGAGCTGACCTATCCAAGAGAGCAGGTCGCACAGATCGAACTCGACCGGCCCCAGCAGATGAACTCTATCAGCATCGACCTCGTCGAGGAACTCGACACCGCACTCGACCGCGTCGATGACGACGACAGCGTTCGCGCACTCTTGCTGACGGGGGCTGGCTCGAAGGCGTTCTCCGCGGGCGCAGACTTCATGAGTATCGCCGGCAGCGGCGCCGATCCCTACGAGGCGATCGAACTCTCGAAGGACGGCCAGAAGACGTTCGGCCGCCTCGAGGAACTCGAGTTGCCGGTCGTCGCCGCCATCGATGGCTACTGTCTCGGCGGCGGAATGGAGCTCGCGACGTGTGCCGACATCCGGCTCGCGACCACGCGCTCGGAGTTCGGTCAACCCGAGTTCGATCTCGGCTTGCTCCCGGGCTGGGGTGGCACGCAGCGTCTGCAGCGCATCGTCGGCATGGGCCGTGCAAAGGAGATCATCTTCACCGCAGAGCGATTCCCCGCCGAGGAGATGGCGGAGTTCGGCTTCGTCAACGAGGTCGTCGACCCCGACGAGTTCGAGACGGCTGCACACGACTACGCCGCAAAACTCGCGGGCGGCCCGCCGCTTGCGATGCGCTATACGAAACGGGCGATGCACAAAGGCTGGGACAACCACGAAGCCGGACTCGAGATCGAATCGCTTGGCTTTGGCCACGTCGTCAACTCCGAGGACGTTCACGAGGGCATCAACGCCTTCTTCGGCGACGACGAACCCGAGTTCGAAGGGCAATAAGAGCAAGTCTCGATCCCGCTGCCGGCTGCGATTCGACCAGTACCGGTGGCATCCGGGTGTGGAGCCGCCCGACTGTCGAGGAGGCGGTCGGAGCGGCTGCTCGTTGGTGAAATGGTCGCGAGATTTATCACCCAGAGGTACCATTGGTGATGCGTGGCTGTAACCGATGATGAGAACGGAGGGGTTACTTAATGACTGACGGGATCGAGGTGCTCGTCGTCGACGATGAGGCCCGACTCGCCGACCTGTTCGCTGCCTGGCTCCAGAGCGACTGGACGGTCGAGACAGCCTACGATGGCGAGGAAGCGCTCGCAGCGATGACCGACTCCGTCGAGGTCGTCCTGCTCGACCGGCGGATGCCCGGACTCTCCGGCGACGACGTCCTCGATCGAATCCGCGAGCAGGGATACGATTCGCGGGTCGTTATGGTAACGGCGGTCGACCCGGACTTCGATATCATCGAGTTGGGCTTCGACGACTACCTCGTCAAGCCAGTCGCAAAGGACGACCTCCTCGAGATGGTCGACGATGTCGTCGCCCGCTCGAAGTACGAGGCGGATATTCAGGAGTACTACGCACTCGTGTCGAAGAAAGCGCTGCTGGAGGCGGAGAAAACCGACCGCGAACTCGCGACCAACGAGGAGTACCAGGACCTCCGTGACCGCGTCGACGAACTCGAGGCGCGCGCCGACGAGAGGGTCGCCGAGATGACCACGCACGACGAGTTCGTCGGCGCGTTTCAGGACCTGCAGTCCGGTGAATAGCCGTCAATTTCGAACTCGAACGGGCCCCTCCATCCTCGCGTTCGGCTGCGGTGACTGCTGCTCTCTCTTCCGGTAGCGACGTCGGTGACAGGAGCGGACGAAGACGGCCTCGCTATGGCCGTGGCCGTGGACGACAGAGATCAAGGTGCCTGCCGATAGATCAGATTGCGCTGGATTTCGTTTGCACCCTCGTAGATGACCGGGACCCGCGCGTCGCGGTAGACGCGTGCGATCCGGCGTTCGTCCAGGATTGATCGTCCGCCGTGGAACTGCATGGCCTGCTCGGCGATGTCGACGGCTGTTTCGGTCGCTTTCGTCTTTGCCATTGCTGCCCAGTAGCCTGCACGGTCCCTGTTTGCGACGTGGTCGCAGGCACGCCATGTGAGCGTCCGGGCGCTCTCGAACTCGAGGAGCATCTCCGCGAGCCCGTGCTGGACCGACTGGAAGTCGCTGATCGTCCGACCGAATTCCTCGCGGTCGTGAGTAAACTCCCAGGCTTCCTCGATGGCGGCCGCAGCGAGGCCGAGGCCGTGGCCGGCGACAGCAATGCGGCCGTGATTGAAAAAGTCCGCGAGCAACATGAAGCCGGCCCCCTCCGCGCCGATCAAGTTCTCCGCGGGAATCCGGCAGTCGTCGAACTCGATGTGGGCCTGCTTGGAGGCGCGCATCGCCATCTTTTCGGGAATATGCTCGGCGTCGTAGCCATCCGTGTCGGTCGGGACGATGAACAGCGAATGGTTCCCGTAGGGATTGTCCTCGTCATCATCCGTGCGAGCGTAGAGAGTGATCCAGTCCGCCTCGACGCCGTTACCGACCCAGTACTTCTCGCCGTTGATGACGTACTCATCGCCGTCCCGCTCCGCTCGCGTCTGCATCCCTGCGAGATCACTCCCGGTGTCTGGCTCCGAGACTGCAAGTCCCGAGCGCTGCTTGCCCTCCGCGACCGGTCGAACGTACGTCTCACATTGCTCGTCGGTGCCGTGCTCGTAGGTGATCTCACAGCCGAAACTCGCCAACTGCAGCGTCAGCGCGATTCCCGCGTCGGCCCGGTAGAACTCCTCCGTGAGTGCGAGCAACTGCGCCAGATCGAATCCGCGTCCGCCCCACTCCTCGGGAATGTCTTGTGCCACGAGACCGGCGTCCCGACCCGCCTCGAGGATCGCCTCGGGATACTCGCCGGCCTGAAAGTACTCCCGGGCGTTCGGTTCGATGTGATCGCGTGCGAACGCGCGGGCTTCGGCTTTGATCTCACGTGCGTGGTCCGGAACGAGCTGCTCGTCGAGTAGGTCCATGCCATGGTAGATGACATCACGATGCAAATATTCGGGGGCGAACAGTGCAATCCGTGTCAGTCGCTGCCGACGGGACCGTCAGGCCGAAGTTACCCGCCGATGCCCTCAGCGGCGCTAGCCGGCGAATCCGGACAGCAGCCACTCGTTGTCGTCACCCTCCTCGTCCACGATACTCGGGGCGCTGACGAGCACGAACGCGCTCTCGTCGTCACCGTTGCGGATCTGGCGCGTCGATTCGGGCGGGATCCAGAGTGCGTCGCCGGCCTCCATGTCGACCGGCTCGTCGTCGACGACGACCGTCGCCTCACCCTCGATGAGCACGTAGACTTCTTCGTGGTCGTTGGCCGTGTGATCGTGGGGTTTGCTCTTCCAGTCCGGATCACAGCGAGCGATCGTTACTCCGACCTGCTCGGTCTCGAGCGGATCGCTGAGAAAATGCATCGCACTCGAGACCTGCTCGACGTCCTCGTAGTTGACCTTCCGGTATGTCATATTTCCTCATTCGCGGGGGCGACAGTAAAACTATACTGTTAGCCACCACGACTCACACAGACCACACTCGGGTCGGGAGCAGGTGTTCACGGGCCGGTGGCCAACAGTATACGCGGTCATTGCACTGCGCTAGTCCTGTGCGAGCGGATCGAAGCTGTCGACCGGGATGACCGAGTAGTCGACGGTCAGCGCGTCTTTGGTCGCCCGGATCTTCCCGACGAACGTCGAAATGTCCTCGAGTTCGCCCTCGAGAACGAACAGTTCCATGCAGTAGTGATCGCCGACGTGGCTGTGGAAGTTCGACGCGACGAGATCCTCGTGTTCGTGACGCAGGTGCATCATCCGTTCTTCGACCTTCGTCGTCTCGTAATCGAACAAGACCGTCACGATACCCATCAGATCGCGTTCCTCGAGCCGGGTGTCCTCGAACTCGCCCAGCAGGTTCCGCGAGGCTTCCCTGACGACTTCGCTCCGGCCGGTGTAGCCGTGCTCGTCGGCGAACTGATCGAGTCGCTCCAAGAGTTCGTCCGGCATCGAAACACTGACGACTGCCATATAATAAACCAACCGCCATAAACTATTAAGGATTATCATCACAACTCGAGCCGGCGATCGGCCTATACGTGGTCTGCAGGGAGCAGATCCTCGAACGGCTGTTCTGCAAGCCACTCACAGAGCTGTACGAGCTGGTCGCTGGCTGCCTCGAACAGCTGAGCGCCTTTTTCCGCCGTCGCGTCCGTCTGGTCGCCGAACACGCCGTTGTCGCTGTTGTCGATCGCGTCGTAGAACGTTCGCGAGCCGTGTTTGACCGTCCCGGCCGACTCGACGCTTGGTACACCGGTGTCACGGGCTTGCTCGAGACGCTCGTCGTGGACCAGCTCCGGCTCGAGGTACTTGATCATCGCCGTTTCTTTCGGCCCGCCGTGTGGACCGTTCTGGGCGAAGAGATCGTCGACCAGTTCCGGAATCGACTCGTCCCACATCCATTCGATCGCGTAGGCGACCTCCGCCTGCCGAAGACGAGCACCGACCTCTCGGAGATGCTGGACGTTGCCGCCGTGGGCGTTGACGTAGATCACACGGTCGATCCCGTGGGCGGTCAGATTCCGCGTCAGCGACTCCATGTACTGGCGAAACGCCGGCGGGTCGACCCACATCGTTCCGTGGAATTGTCGATGATGGCCGCTGACGCCGACGTTGATCGTCGGCGTACAGAGATAGCCGGTCCGGTCGGCGGCTTCCCGAGCCAACGCCTCCGCGATCAGATGGTCGGTCGCCTCCGGCAAGTGCGGGCCGTGCTGTTCCGTCGAGCCGAGTGGCACGAGCGCGAGCGATTCCGAGTCGAAGTAGGTCTCGAGGTCCGGCCATGCTTCGTCGGCGAGGTACATACGTACTCTCTCATGTGTGGATCATCAATAGCGTAGTGGGAAACCCCGGCACACGAATGTTCACCGTCCGGATACGAGAGGGAGTGTCGAGGGCAGCATCGAGACGATAGCCGGTCAGTCTAGTCAGTCTAGTCGGGCACGAGAGATCTCACGTAGAACAGTGCCACTGATGGGCTGCCGTCGGAAAACACGGCAGCGACCTCACGCTGTCCACTGCCAGTCCGATCTCTCGTGCGTGGTCGACTTGCGTGACTGCAGTCAGCCAACAGCTATATATCCGGGCACCTACTCAACCCGGCAAAGCGGTGCACGACGTGATTCCGACACTACCCGATTCGGATCGAACCCTGCTCGCCGCCTCGCTCACCTGTTTCGCCATCGCCGGCGTCGCGAACGCCGCCGTCGACGGGGTCGAATTAACGCTCGGAGCGACCGCGCTCGCGATCGTCGGCGTCTACGGCGTCGCTCGCTATGCCCAGTCCGTCACACGACGTACGCTCGCGCAGACGGCGCTTGGCCTGTGGCTTTCGTTTATCGGGATCGCCGGCACGCACGCTTTCGGCCTCGAGACGGTCGGTGCTGCCATGCCGGGGCCCGCTGGGGCGACGGTCGTTGCACTCACTGCGATCACGTGGGCAACGCTGCTTGCAGCCGCCGGCGCGACGCTCTTTCTCGGCTTCCGCGAGTACGGCTCGCCGGCCCCGGCGGACGAGCAGGTCATCGACGGCGAGACCTCCGATTACTCGACGCGGTAACTCACCGCGATTCCTTCACCAAGCGGGAGCACTACCGTCTCGAAAGCCGGATCGGCACGGATCGTCTCGAGGTAGTCGATGATTCCTTGCGTGTGGTCGTTCGTCTCGTCCACCGGACTGTCCTCGGCCCACGCGAGGAGGTCGTCGAAGTCGATGATGCCGGCCGTAATCGCGTTGTCAGCGATGACGACGCCGCCGACAGGGATTTTCGAGCGGACGGCCTCGAACGCGTCCGCGTACCGATCCTTTTCGTGATCGATCAGGACGACGTCGAACGGCCCATCATAGCAGTCGATCGTCGCCATCGCGTCGCCGTGTTCGTATCGTGCGATCTCGTCGTAGCCACCCGCAGCCATGTACTCGCGGGCAAGCTCGAGTTCATCCGCGTCGACTTCTGTGAGGACGATCTCGCCGTCATGTGGGAGGGCATCCGCAAACCAGTAGGCGGAGTAGCCATACCCCGAGCCGAACTCGAAGATCCGTTCAGCGCCGTTCAGTCGGGCGACAAACCGGAGAAACGCGCCGACCTCGGGGCCGACATGGGGAAAGCCCTCCGCGGTGGCGTACTCGTCCATCTCGAGCAGCGTCTCGTCGGGGTCCGGACCGACCGCACGCACGAAGCGGGCGATGTCGTCGGTGAGAACGTCGGTCATGCGAGGGCATACGGTCGCGAGCACAAATACTATCGGCCATCACTGCGCGGCTCCGGTACGGACTATCCGGCGGGCCGCCACACTGTTTGCCAGCCTGCCCAGCGCTCGCATCCACGCGAGCGACAGTATCCTTTTTGCCACTCGGAACCATTCTTTCGACCGACATGTCTGCCGATCACGCTCTCGCTGAGTACGTCGATAATCTGGTGTACGAACCCGTACAGGTCCACGAGCACGGCATCGACCTGACGGTCGCCGCCGTCTACGAGGTCGCCGCTCCCGGCAGTATCGACTTCGGCGGCGACGAACTCGCAGACGCCGACCTCGAGCCGGTGCCGACCGAACTCGAAGCTCCTGACGACGAGTACGGCTGGTGGCACCTCGAGGGCGGCCAGTACGTGATCCAGCACAACGAGTTCCTGACCGGCCTCGAGAGCGCAGCACAGCTCCAGCCGCGCAACGAACTGCTGGCCCGTGGCGGCTCGCATCCCTCGATGCTGGTGCGCGATCATCTGCCGTTGATGCCGCTTTCTGTCGCCGACGGCGGCCTCCGGCTCAAGGAAAACGCGCGGGTATCGACAATCACAGCGTTCGGTGACGGTTAACCGCCGAATATCGCCGTCCAACAGCGTATTTACCGTCTGGCTCCCTATCCCCGGGTAGTGATGTATCAACACATCCTCGTTCCGACCGACGGGAGTGACGGGACCCGTCAGTCGCTCACGCACGGACTCACACTCGCGGAGCGATTCGACGCGACGATCCACGCGCTGTCGGTTGTCCCCGAGGGGCCGCTGGGGACGCTCCAGTCCGACGAGGGACACGCCGCTGCGGAGCGAGCAGTCGAGCGCGTCGAGGTCGAAGCGACGCGTGAAGGCGTCGACGTCGTGACGGCGGTCGAACAGGGCGTCCCACACGAGGAAATCATCGCGTATGCCGACGACCATGATATCGATATGATCGTCATGGGAACACAGGGTCGAACCGGTCTCGATCGGGTGCTCGTTGGCAGCGTCACCGAACGGATCGTCCGGATGGCCGACATTCCAGTCGTCACCGTCCGCCTGAGCGACGAGATTCGGATCGAAGATACCGATGAGGCCGCCCGAATCGCGCGTAAAGCCGCCGACGCGGAGGGGTACGACGACATCACTGTCAGCGATGATCCACACCGAACCAGCGCGTCCTGGATCGTTCCCCTCGAGACGGGGTCAGGGCCGCTCCACGTCCACGTTGACGCCGTGACGAGCGAAGCTCGAGTCGCGAAAGGATCGGAGCAATAAGTCTGTAGCGGACTGCAGCGAACGCTTCGAGCGGGCTCAGTCCTGGATGAACTCGCCGTCGCAGCGGTATTCCTGTAGCTTGGTGCTGTCTACTGGTTCGGTTTCATTGTACGGTTCCGAGGGCTGTGCCATGTAGTAGAGGTCGACTTGCTCAATATCGGTCTCGTGAGTGCCGTTCCAACGTTCACAGAGGTGGTTCGCCAGATACGACTGGTGGTTCTTGTTGTCGCCTCCCCAGACGTTCGCGAGGTACTTCCGCCAACGAGAGGTGGGATACACGTCCTCGTGGCTCGATGGTGGGCCCCAGCTGACGTCGGACCGATGGAGCGCGTCGATCTCGGAGCCGTTCTCGAGTTCGGCCGGTGCAATGAACCAGCCATCGGTTCCGAGCGGCTCTGGTGCAAACATCTGCCAGTTTTGATCGGTTTCGGTTGCCTCAAGTGCTTCCTCACCGGGTTCGGGAACCTGGGTATAGCCGACAGCCTGCGCGTTCGAGAGGATCACGAGGACGAGAAAGAGCCAGGGAATCACCGTCGAAAATAGCGTGCGCCCGTGAGCGGCCCCTGCGGTAAGAAGTCGCTGTGGCGCTGGCACAGCGATCGGGAGACCGCTGATCGTCGGCCCCTCGGGGAGAGACACACGAAGTCGAGACATCACGGCGCGCAGCGGTCTTGCGAGGCCGGCGCGGGTCGCCAACACGACCAGACCGTCCCAGACGACCGGTGGGTAAAATGGGACGAGCGCCGTGACGACAACCAGCGGGAAAATCCCGATCCGCATCGTCACGAGCATCCCGAGGTGCATGCCGGCAAACGCCGTCGCAAGCACCGCTCGCGGACGACCGGTGAGCAAGAGTAACAACGGCGAACTGAGCAGTAGCCCAGTCCACAAATATGTCATCATACGCAGCAACTCGGGATACTTGGCGAGGACATCGCCGAGCAAAAACGTGAATTTATAGTCGAGACTGAAGACGTAGACGACCGCCTCGCCGTTGAACCACATCTCGCCCCGACTCTTGTGGATCGCATTCACGACGTACATGGCTGTGACTTGGAGCAACAGCGCCATCGTCGCCACGTTCGAGACGGTTGCTCGAGGCTCGTCAGTACGGCGAGCATCGACGGCCCATCGCTCGCCCAACGGCAGGAACATCGCCCAGAACAGCAAGATACGAAGGAACGTGTCCCCTCCGTTGAGGACCATCGGGTTCCGGGCGTGCAGTGAGAGGAGCAACAGCCACGAGCAGACCGTTGCCAGCCGGGTTCGGTACCCAATAGTCATCGCGGCGGCGAAGGCGGCGGCGACGACAAACAACAGCGCAATCGCCCACACCTCACCCGAGATTGCGTGGAGTGAGTAGACGTTCGAATAGTCCGAGAACAGGGCCGCTCGTGGGAGAACGCCAGCGTCTGTGTAAAACGCTTCGAGATCCCGCGAGCGGAGTGCGAGATCAGTAAGCAACAGGAGGCCGAGCGCGATCCGGAACACGGCGAGCGCTCGCGTATCGATCGCGAACCGATTCGCGATCCCGGCCGAGAGCCGATCAGCGACAGCCGAAAGACGGTGGCGTCCATCAGTAGAGTTGTGTCGTTCTTGCATCGTCTGAGCTAGATGTCCGGGTATCCCAAGTAGACCAGCATAAGCTTGGTGTATAGTGAAACACATTTTTGAACTACCCAGCCGTCTTCGCGCTGATGGGTGGCGATTGGGACACTGATCGGGCCCCTGAACTACAATTACTCCGTGTAGAAAGTCGTTCGATGGTCCCGCGATCCCGGGACGGAAAGATCCATTTCGCGTCTCCAGTCCGACATCGGCCACGAACTGCTCGCGGCACACGACCTGCCGACGGACACCCTTGAGTCGATCGTGCTGATCGAAGGCGATGACTGCTATGTCAAGTCAAGTGCTGTGGCACGGATCGCCGCGCACTTGGGTGAGGTATACGCGCCAGCGTCATCGTTACGACACCTTCCGCGACCAATTCGCGACCGTGCGTATGACTTCGTCGCTGCCGGTCGCTATCGGTGGGTCGGGCAGAAAGAGCACTGTCTGATACGGTCTGCTGTAACGATTTACCGGTGCAACCGCAGTGCGGGTTGCGGTTACACCGGAAATGACTGACAGTAGTCCGTATGATGCCAACTGGTGACGTTCGATCCCGGTTTCTCGAGTGAGTCTGGACCGATTTCGCCGTTCTGACAGTGATGTTCCTCCGGTCTCGAGTCTCGGTAACAACCGTTCGCGCGAAGAAAAGCCAGGGCGGGGATTTGAACCCCGGAAGTCTCGATTACAAGTCGAGTGCATGAACCGCCCATGCTCCCCTGGCGCTGGCCGTTGATTAGCCGTCCTCCTTTGAATGTGTATCGTTTTCGTCCCGAGTTTCGAGCGACCGAGCCATCGTCACCCGAAACTCGTCGTACCCCTCGCGCCGATAGAACCGACGGGCGGCCTCGTTGTTTGCCATCACCTCGAGCAACACCTCGTCGGCACCGCGCTCGGCGGCTGCCTCCTCGGCAGCCGCGAGCAACGCGGCCCCGATCCCGCGGTCGCGGAAGGCGGGTTCGACGTAGATGTTCGAGAGCAGCCCGCGGGTGCTGTCGAGTTCGAGAGAGCCACGCTCGAGCGTGACCGACGCGAAGCCGACGATCTCGCCCGCGAGTCGGGCAACGAGGAGGCCGTCGTTGATCTGATAGGCCGCGAGCGTCTCGCGCATGGTCTCGCGGTTTGGATCGGCACGGACGGCCGACTCGTGGTGGCGCTGGTCGCGGGCGAGTCGCACCCACAGGTCGGTGACCGTCTCGAGATCGTCTCGCGTGGCGGGTTCAATCGTCGGCTGCTGGTTGTTCGGGGGCATTCTCGAGTGCGGTCACGGCGGGGAGCGGTTCGGCGGTGAGCATCCGCAGGGCAGCGCCGCCGCCGGTGCTGACGTGGGAAAAGCCCTCGACGCCGAGTTGCCGCAGGGCGGAGGCGGTGTCGCCGCCGCCGACGATACTCATCGGTCGCTCCGTGGCGGCACCGAACAGCTGTCTGGTGCCCGTCTCGAAGCACTCGTCCTCGAAGACGCCGGCGGGGCCGTTGAGGATGACGGTCTCCGCGTCCGCGAGGATGCGCTGGTAGTACTCGAGCGTCGACGAGCCGATGTCCATGGCGGCCTCGCCGTCGCCCGGCGGTAAGGCGTTGATGCCGAGTTCGTGACGGTCGCCGTCGCGGGCGACCGCAACGTCCCGTGGAAGCGCGATTCGATCGCCGTAGGCATCGAGCAGATCGGCAGCGCGGTCGATCTCGTCCCAGTAGCCCTGATCGTAGATAAAATCCGAACTGGCGTCGCCCAGGTCGACGCCGTCAGCGATGAGGAAGACGTTGCCAACGACGCCCGCCGTAAGGACGTGGTCGGCCAGCCCCTTCTCTAAGATCGACCAGGCGACGTCGATCGAATCGGGGACTTTCGCCCCACCGAGGACGTAGACGCGTGGTTCGGGGGTCTCCTCGATCGAGCCAAGCACGTCGAGTTCGGACTCCATGACGCGGCCGGCATAGCCCGGCAGGACGGTCGGGAGGCCGACCAACGAGGGCTGTGAGCGGTGGGCCGCGGCGAAGGCGTCGTTGACGTAGGCGTCGAGGACGGGCTCGAGACCCTGCACGAGGTGTGTCTGGGCGGCCCGTTCGGGCTCGAATTCCATGTACTCCTCGCTGTAGAACCGGGTGTTCTCGAGGACGACACAGTCGCCATCGTCGAGGTTCCTGACGGCCTCGCGAGCGGCGTTCGTAAACGTTGCGTCCACGTAGTCGACGGGCTGGTCGAGCAGTTCCGAGAGGCGATCGGCGTGGGGCTCGAGCGTGACGAACTCGTCGCCGCCGGGTCGACCCTGATGGGCGAGAACAGCGACCCGACCGCCACGTGCGACGAGTTCCGAGAGCGTATCGACGTGAGCGCGCAGTCGAGCGTCGTCTGCGAGCGTGCCATCGTCGTCGATCGGACTATTGACGTCGACGCGAACACCGACGGTAGTCCCTTCGACGTCCAGGTCGTCGAGGGTCGCGATCATTATCGACCCCTCCACCGCGGCCCCCGAAAGGTCTTTCTATCGGAGAGATCGGAGCGGCATATGCTGACACTACACATGGCACGATCGGAGCGACGCCAGCCTCACACCGATCGACAGTCCGCACAGACCAACTGACCGTTGGCGTCCCACAGCGACTCCGCGAGCGAGCCACAGACCTCGCAGACGCCCTGGGTGGTGTACTCGTCGCCACCGTTGGAGAGCAATTGGGTTTCGCCCTCCGCGGTCGGCGGCGTCGCGGCAGATGCAGCCGACTGCCGGTTGCGGTCGACCGGCGGCTCGCTCGAACGCGGGGGCGTCATCGTCGCCTGGAACGAACTCGCGGCAGCGATGACATCGCGCTGGGTGACGACCCCGGCGACGCCGTCGTCACCCTCGACGACGACGTTGCGGATGTTCTGGCGAGCCATCGTCGTCGCGACGTCGGTGAGCGATCGGTCGAGTCCCACCGTAATGACTGGCGTCGTCATCGCGTCTTCGACGGTTAGGTCGGCTGGATCGTGCTCGTCCGCGACGAACTCGAGGACGTCCCACTCGGTCACAATGCCGACTGGCTCCGGACCGCGAACGACCAGCGCGCAACTCGTCTGCTCGTCGCGCATGAGCCCCACGACATCGAGGACGGTGTCGGACTCACTGACGCCGACGTAGTCGGTCGTCAACACGTCTCTGACGGACAGTTCCGATTCCATATGCGAATAATTCGCACGAACGGGCTAAAAGCTACCTCCGGCACACTTAAGCAACACGGCACCGAAGTTCGGTAATTCCGGTTCTCAGGCTGTCTTCCACTCGAGTTCGACTCTGGTTCCGTCGGCCCGACAGGTCTCGAGGGCGTGTTTGGCGTCGAAGCCGGCCTCGTGGGGGCTTTTCCCGCGGCCGACACCGACCTGCATCTCGACGTCGACGGCCTCCTCGACGTGGGCAAGGGCCTCCTCGTAGTCGGCGGCCTCGAGGTCGGGACAGACGACGATGACGTTGTCGCCGCCGACGAAAAACGAGAGGCTGTCGTGGGCATACCGCATGTGACGCATGAGTTCGGCGTAGCCCTGCTCGATCTCGATGAAGGTGTCGAAGGCGTTGAGTTCGTCCGTGTAGTTGCCGGTGGCGTTGATGACGTCGAAGTGGGCGATCTGGACGTCGTCGTCGGCCCGGTAGGCGTCGTCGATCGTCCGGCCCTCGAGACACTCGCGGCGGTGTTTGTCCTGTGCGCTGCCGGCCTCCTGGAGGCGTGCAGTCGCATCGGCCAGCGCTTGGACGGGGTTCGTGCCGGTCGCGATGCCGAGACTGAGCGTCACGGGATAGCGATTGCCGACCGACTCCTGTAAGAGCGCGTGGTCCTCGCGGTCGAGGCCGTTCGTGACGGCGATCATGTTGTCGAAGCGAGTGAAGAAGGTGTAGCCGCCGCGGTTGCCGACAAACTGGGAGATGTCCGCGTACAGCCGGGACTGCATGGTCTGGAGATCGGCCTCCCGGCGCGGTTCAGGGGTCACCGTCCACGGCCCGTAGTTGTCGATCTGGACGAGCGTTACCTGCGTGTTAGTCACTGTAGGCGATTCTTTCGAACGGCGTCGTATAAGTGATACGCAATCCAGATCCGAGATGCGGTGCGGAAAACGGCGTTATGCAGGGACCTTCTCGGGGTCTTTGCCTTTCGGGTGGTACTTCCAGAAGTCGCCGGCGCGCATCGCGTCCCCGACGGCCTTGTGCATGTCGAGGATCGTCTCGAACTCGTCGATATCCTCGTCGACGTAGTCGAAGATGTCGCTCAGTGCGACGATCGTCTCGTGGTTGACCCGAATCGGGTAGTTGCCGTACTCGTCGACGAACTCGTTGCGATCGAGCGGGAAGTCCTCTTCTTCGTCGACTTTGTCCGCGATGACCCGCATGTCGAACTTGCGCATCCCCTCGCTGCCTTCCTCTCCGTCGGGATCGACTGGCCAATCGTTGCTCATACCCCGACGTGTGCAGGGGACCCGCAAAAGGATTACTCCTTGGCGCTGTCATCTCGTCGGTGGTGGACACGCTCGAGCGCGTTCACTTCACGCCGAGAACCGTAGATATAAGTTACAATAGGTCAACAGTTAGACCGGAAGTCGAACTCGAGAAGCAGGGGCGTATCGAAATGTCCCGGGTGCTGGACCCACCCGAGATGTGGCTTCCAAATCCCAAGCCGGGATTCAGTTGCCATGATTGCGTTGATTCTACCGGGATATAAACAACCCGCACGACAGCAGAATCGCAGGACGGAAGCAGGATCGACCCAGTCACGACAGACCGGAGGTCGCGATGGATAGCGATCCGACTGCAAGCGGCGACAGCTCGGCGCTGCCCGACTGTCCCCGTTGTGGCAAGCCGGTCGCGTTCTCGGCGGCCACCGGTCCCTACACCGGTTCGGTCAGTCCCTGTGGCTGTTCGGTCCCGCCGGATCTGCTTGCAGACCTCTGGGACTGACTGACTCGAGGGCTCGCACCCTGTCGAGCAGCCGACCGATCGGAGATGGCAGTCGAACCGATCACCGTGACACAGCACCATCCCATCGACAGCCGACTCCAGTCGGTTGGCTCGGAATCAGGGTCCGAATGGCCACTCTGCTCACTCCTGCTGGTCGCAACGTGGGCGCGTTACCAGATAAAACGGGCGACAACCAGTATCAGTTGGCCCAGTGTGTCGGTTTCGTCTTACGATTCGGTTGTGTACAGATACACCGCACCGATGGCGACGATTGCTTCGGTGACTTTCGTGATGACGGCCATCGGGTTAAGACTCCCCTGCATGTAGAACGCGTCGATGCTGAACCCTTGGAAGACGAACAGGGCAATGATCGTGGCGATCGAATAAGCCGCCGCGACGAGATAGAGCGTCTGGTTCCAGTAGGGAGTCAGGTAGATGACGACGCCACCAAGGAAGCCAAGCCCGTTCAGGATGAACAGGATCCCCATCATCTGATTGAATCCCATGGCCCGAGGGGCGAGCACCAAGTGAAGGATTCCTGTCACAACTGCTGCGAGTATCACCAGATACCCGACCGGGTTCGATGGGGGACTGATCAGCGAGTCGGTCCGTCCTGCCGTCGTTGATTGCGCAGACATTATCCTACTTATTAGGCCAACACTTGATGGGTCGTACTTCGATTCCAATATTGTGGGAACGATAGCTATCTTCTATACTTATTTCATTCTATCGGCGGTATTGGTGGACAGGACGCACGCTTTCGGATACATACCGGCAGTATTGTTATAGAGTGTGCGTTCCGTGGCTGTGTATTCGACCGATGAACACACATTCGGCGAGGTGATTCGACACGAAACAGGAGAAAACGACGGGAAAGTAATACTGCCGGACAAACCGGTTCATCCCTCGAGCCCACTCAAGACGCTGTCGCCGTCGGTGACAGTCGTCGAGACGCGCTCGAATAGTCACCGACGTTTGTCCGGTAGTATAACGAGGGATCGTCCCGCCGGGAATCATCACCGACGACAGACTCGCGAGCCCTTGTCGGTGTGGCGAGACCCAGGTCCAACCAGTTACTAGTCGTCAGCCGTTTCTGTGTCCGCTTTCTCACCCAGCACTTCCTCGCGGTGTTCGTCGAGCAGCGGCGCGCGACCGCGGGGCTTGGGGTTCGTCTCAGTCATCTTGATCGGGTTGCCCGCGATCTCGACGTCCGTGTCGGCACCGGGCTGTTCGACCGGCACGAGCATGTCCCGCGTGTGAACGTGCGGGTCGTCGAAGATCTCCTCGGTGGTCTGGACCGGCGCGGCTGGCACACGACCCTCGAGTTTGTCGACGAGTTCGTCGTTGGTCTGTGCGCGGGTCCACTCGGCGATCTCCTCGCGCAGCGCGTCGCGGTGCGCTAAGCGCTCGGGCGTCGTGGGGTAGTCCTCGGCGAGATCCTCGCGATCCATCACGTCGCACAGTTCCGCCCAGTGGTTGTTGTTGAACGCGGCGATGACGGCGTAGCCGTCGCCGGTCTCGAAGGCGTTGTAGGGGAACAGCGTCGGGTGGGAGTTGCCCCGGCGGGTGGGGGCGTCGCCGGTGTAGGACTGCTGGTAGATGGCGCGCTCGGTGAAGCTGATCATCGAGTCGTACATGCCGGTGTCGACGTACTGGCCCTCACCGGTCTGTTCGCGGTGGTTGACCGCAGCCAGAATGCCGATACAGTTCAGCGTCGCCGTAAAGAGGTCGCCGACGCCGGGGCCGGTCTTCGTCGGCGGGCCGTCGGGCTGGCCGGTGGTCTCCATGACGCCACCGAGCGCCTGCGCGATGAGGTCGAAAGAAGGCTGGCCCTGTCGGTCAGTTTCGCCCGTGCGCGGGTCGCCAAAGCCACGGATCGAGGAATAGATGAGGTCCTCGTTGTACTCTGTGAGCGTTTCGTAGCCCAGCCCGTACTTCTCCATCGTGCCCGAGCGGTAGTTCTCGACGACGATGTCGGCTTCCTCGACGAGCGAGAGGAAGTCCTCGCGGTCTTCTTCCTCGCGGAAGTTCAGCTCGATGCTCTTCTTGCCGCGGTTGACACTCTGGAAGTAGCCACCGTAGGCCTCCTCCTCGGGGTCGTCGACGAACGGCGGGTTCGAGCGGATCATATCACCGCCCGGCCGTTCGATCTTGACGACGTCCGCACCGAGGTCCGCAAGTAACATCGTGCAGTACGGCCCAGCCAGCACCTGGGTCAGATCTAGCACGCGAAGGTTGGAAAGTGCTCCCATATCTGTACGCCTTCCTTACGAAACCATCCCCAAAACCCTTACCATCGATCATGAAGTTGAGCTGCTGTACCGCGGTTAGTGGCAACAGTCACCATTTGGACACTCATAGGATGTTTAAAGAATATTATCATGGAAGATCATTAAGTTTATACCCACGTTCCTCATGGTTCTGCATACGATGTCCCAAACGGTCGTCCTCGGCGTGATTGGCTCCGATGCCCACGTCGTTGGCATCACAATCTTAGAGCAAGCCTTCAGTGCAGCCGGCTTCGATGTCGTGAACCTCGGCGTCCAAACCTCCCAAGAGGAGTTCGCCGAAGCCGCGGTAGCCCACGACGCACAGGCTGTACTCGTTTCCTCGCTCTACGGCCACGCCGAGCAGGACTGCCAGGGATTCCATACCGTCCTCGACGAGGCGGGTGTCGATGCCGTCAGCTACATCGGCGGCAACCTCGCTGTCGGACAGGACGACTTCGAGCAAACTCGGAAGACGTTCCGGGAGCTCGGCTTCGATCGCGTCTTCGACTCTGAAACCGACCCCGAAGACGCGATCGCTGCGCTGCGCGAAGACCTCGAGATCACTCCGACTGAGTCGGAACGCGCAACTATTAGTTCTTAAATGTCTAGATGATACGAGACGAACGCATACCATCCGACGAGCTACAGCGTATCGACGAAGAGATTCGGTCGAACTGGCCGACGGGGGCAGACGTCGACTTCGAAGAAGCGATCGAGTACCACGAATCGCTGCCCGAACACAAGCGATTCGCCGACGTCCTCGAGTCGGCGGACAAACCGCTCTTGCAGCCGCGAGCCGGTGTGCCCCGGCTCGATGACCAGATCGAACTGCTGGAGTACCTCCACCAGGAGGGCCAGGCCGATTTGCTGCCGACCACCATCGACTCGTACACGCGTGACAACGAGTACGAGAAGGCCCAGCAGGGCCTAGAGAAGGCCCGCGAGACGGGCGACGACACCCTGAACGGCTTCCCGGCCGTCAACCACGGCGTCGAGGGCTGCCGAAAGCTGATCGACGCGATCGATGCGCCGATCGAGGTCCGCCACGGCACGCCGGACGCCCGGCTGCTGGCGGCGATTACCTTCGCTGGCGGCTTCCAGAGCTTCGAGGGTGGCCCGATCTCCTACAACATTCCGTACACGAAACGCCACGGCCTCGAGGAGACCATCAAGCGGTGGCAGTTCGTCGACCGCCTTGCGGGAGCGTACACCGAGCGTGGCATTCGCATCAACCGCGAGCCGTTCGGCCCGCTGACCGGCACGCTGGTGCCGCCATCGATCGCGATTGCGATCATGCTGGTCGAGGGCAAGCTGGCTGCGACCCAGGGCGTGCGTTCGCTCACGCTGGGCTACGGGCAGGTCGGCAACGTCGTCCAAGACGTCGCCGCCCTGAACGCGCTCAAGAAGCTGGGCAACGAGTACCTGCCCGACGAGGTCGTCGTCACCACCGTCTTCCACGAGTGGATGGGCGGGTTCCCGCCGGACGAGGCTCGTGCTAACGGCGTCATCAGCCTCGGCGGCATGACTGCTGCCATCGCCCAGCCGGACAAGGTCATCACCAAGTCGCCCCAAGAGTTCCAGGGGGTTCCGACCAAGGAGGCAAACGCCTCGGGCCTGCGCACCACGCGTCAGGTTATCGACATGGCCATTGAACAGAAGATCGACATCGACGGCATCGAAGAGGAACAGGACCTCATCGAGCGCGAGACCCGCTGTCTGATGGATACGATCTTCGAACACGGCGACGGCGACGTCGTTCAGGGCACGCTCAAGGCCTTCGACTCCGGCGCGCTCGACGTGCCGTTTGCACCCAGTGACAGCGCGAAGGGTGCGGTCTTGCCCGCACGGGACGACGACGGTCGTGTCCGCATCTTCGAGTGGGCCGACCTCGCGATGGACGACGATATCAAAGAGATTCACAAGGCTCGACTCTCGCAACGCGCCACGACCGAGGGCCGCGACCAGTCGTTCCGGATGGTCGCGGACGACGTCGACGCGATTAGCGACGGAAAGCTCATCGGCCGCCCACAGGGGGACGTCTAACAATGGAAATTACAGGAATTTACGCCACGCCCGGCTACTCCGGGTTCTTCTTCGACGACCAGCGCGCGATCAAGCAGGGAGCAGAACACGACGGCTTCACCTACGAGGGTGAGCCGGTTACCGACGGCTTCGACGAGATTCGCCAGGCCGGCGAGTCGATCGTCGTCGACATCGAACTCGCAGACGGGACCGTCGCCCGCGGCGACTGTGCCGCGGTCCAGTACTCCGGTGCCGGCGGGCGTGACCCGCTATTTAAGGCTGAGGAGTACGCCCCCGTCATCGAAGGCCCCGTCGCCGACGAACTCGAGGGCCGTGACGCCACCAACTTCCTCGACAACGCGGAGCTGCTCGAGGAGATGGAAGTCGACGGCGACCGCCTGCACACGGCGATCCGCTACGGCGTCTCGCAGGCGCTGCTCGGCGCGGCGGCCGAAGCCGAGAACACGACGAAGACGGACGTCATGGCCGACGCCTTGGGCACCGAGCCCGCGACGGAGCCGGTCCCCGTCTTCGGCCAATCCGGCGACGACCGCTACACCAACACCGAGAAGATGTTCATCAAGGGCGTGCCGGTCCTGCCCCACGCGCTCATCAACAGCGTCGAGAAGATCGGCGAGAACGGCGAGACCTTACTCGAGTACGTCGAGTGGCTCGTCGAGCGCTCCCAGGAACTGGGTCCAGAAGACTACGATCCACGCTTCCACATCGACGTCTACGGAATGATCGGCGAGATCTTCGGCGCGCCGTACGACCGCGACGAAGTGGTCGACTACTTCGCCGCACTCGAGGAGGCCGCCGCACCGTACCCGATCCAGATCGAGGGGCCGATGGACGTCGGCAACCGCGAAGATCAGATCGATGCGATGGTCGAACTCCGCGAGGGACTCGACGAGGCCGGCGTCGACGTCGACATCGTCGCCGACGAGTGGTGTAACACCTTCGAGGACGTGCAGGCGTTCGTCGACGCCGGCGCGGCCGACCTCGTGCAAGTGAAGACGCCCGACCTCGGTGGCATCCACCGCAGCGGACAGGCAGTTCGCTACTGCGAAGGCACCGACACGCGGGCCTACCTCGGTGGGACCTGCAACGAAACGGAAACCTCCGCGCGTGCCTGCGCTCACGTCGCACTCGCGACCAACGCCGCGCAGGTGCTCGCAAAGCCCGGCATGGGCTTCGACGAGGGGTACATGATCGTCGAAAACGAGATGCGACGAACGATCGCGCGACGAGCACGCGACCAGCCACAACAGACTGACGAGGTGACTGCAGATGACTGATTGGACCGATCCCGATACGTTCGCACAGGCACTCGAGCAAGTCGAAACCAAAGAGAAGGGCAACTGCTTCGAGGACTTCGAAGAAGGCGACATCATCGAGCACGACCCCGGCCTGACGCTCACCCAGTTCGGCAACGAACAGTGGATGGGCCAGACGCTCAACCACGACCCCGCCTACTGGCGAACCGATGCCGCCGAGGCCCGGGGCTTCGAGGAGCCGCCGGTCCACCCCGACTATCTAACCGCGGCGACGCTCGGTATCACCGTCGAGGACCTCAGTGAGAAAGGTGGTTACTTCCTCGGTCGCACCGACGTCCGGTTCCCCGGCACGCCGGTCTACACCGGTACCGAACTCCACGTCGAAAGCGAGGTCGTCAACCGCGCTACCTCGAGCTCCCGACCCGAGTACGGCATCGTCTCGTGGCGGACCCGCGGGAAAGACGCCGAAACCGGCGAGGTGCTGTGTTCCTACGAGCGCACGAACATGATCCCGCGTCGCGACCCCGTCGCCACCGACGGGAGCGGTGCCGCCGCTACCGAGGAGGAAGACGACGAACCCGAGCTCCCCGACGAGTTCATCACCCCCGAGGGTGGCTACTTCGAGGACTTCGTCGCGGCGCTCGAGGAAGCCGACAACGAAAACGCCGCCGTCGCCTACCGCCACGAACGCGGCCGCACGCAGGACGACGTGACTGTCGCCTCGCTACCGCTGGCGACGCTCAACACGGCCAAACAGCACCACAACGTCGACGTGATGTCCGACTCGCCATCCGGCGACATCGTCACCTACGGCGACGTGACCCGCTCGACGGCGCTCGGCCACGCTCGCTCGGACGAGCAGACCTGGCGCGAAGTCGGCTTCGACGACGAGTCGTTCCACACGTTCGTCGCCGTCGGTGACACTGTCTACGCGTTCACGCGCGTCCTCGAGGCCGAAGACGACGCCTCGAGCGACGAGGCCGGAACCGTTACCTTCGAACACATCGCGTTCAACCAGGACGACGAACCTGTCTATTCGGGAACGCGAACCGCGGAGATTCGAAAGCGTTCTAACTAACACGATCGATCGTTACAAACGACCGCAGACGACTACCAATTCAAAGCATGACTGACGACATTCGACTCTGCCGTACGTTCCAGACTGCACCGGCTGCCGTTCCAAAAGACGACTCCGCGAAGTACCTGCGCTCGGGACTCGAGGCTGAGGGCTTCCAGGCACCCGACTGGCTCCTCCCCGACATGGAAGATGGCACCGCGCCGAACATGAAAGACGAGGGCCTCGAGAACACGATCGATCTCGTCCCCGACTATGACTTCCCCGGCGAGATCTGGCCCCGCGTCGAGTGGAGCTACGAGGACGCCTCGTTCCGTGACCGCGGCCGCGAACAGATCGACCAGCTCGTCGGCGAGATCGGCGACGATATCGATGGCGTCGTCGTCCCCAAGGTCGGCCGCGTCGAGGACGTCAAACGCGCCGCCGAAGCCGTTGCCGAAGCCGAGTCCGAACACGGCTACGCTGATGGATCGATCAAACTCTCGATCATCATCGAGACCGGCCGTGCCCGCTCGGACCTCCGTGAAATCTCCAAATTCGGCGAAGACTCCCGGCTCACCGCCCTCGTCTTCGGTCCCGTCGACTACGCTGCCGAACTCGGCGCTCGAGACCTCGGAGACGGTCGCCCACGCTGGGACGGGCTGCTCGAGGCTCTCTCGAACGAAGCCAGCGCCGCCGACCTGCTCTGTATCGGCGGCCCCTTCGACGACCTGTTCAAGGAACGCGCCGGCCTGACCTACTACAACGCTGACGCCTATGCCGACCAGGTCGAACACGAAGCTCACCTCGGCCTCGACGGCTCCTGGTCGCTGTACCCAAAGCAGACGATTCAGGCCAACACCGTCCACATGCCCACGCCCGAGGAACTCGAGCGTGACGTGAGCAAGATCGAACGCTTCAACGAGGCCAAGGCGGAAGGCACCGGCGCGGTCACCCTCGACGGCCAGATGGTCGACGAAGCGACGTTCAAGGTCTTCCGCAACACGGTCCAGCAGGTCCGTGCGATCGACGAGACCCGCCCCGCACAGACTGAAGAATACTACGACGAGGACCTCCTCGAGCGCGCTCGCGACCTCGAGCTGTCGTACACGTAACGCGCGCAATCGGCGGCTGATTGCGATTTCACTCGCGGTTTCTTTTATCAGCGGGATGTAGAGACGCGTCCGCCAGAACCAGCGTTAGAGAGTGACCAGCGTCGCGTCCGCGGCCGCTGCCGCGGCGCGCTCGAGTAAGTCGTCGGGCTCGGCTGCGAGCAGCGGCTCGAGGCGGGCGTTGGTCTCGACGCGGCCAGGTGTGACACGGTTGCAGCCGGCATCGATCGTCGAATCGGTGAACGTCCCGATCTCACGGGCTTTTGCGACGATGTCTGCTTTGTCCCACGTCAGCAGTGGCCGGTGGATCGGGAGTCGTGTCGCACGGCTGGTCACCCCGAGATTGCGGACGGTCTGGCTGGATTTCTGGCCGGCTGCCTCACCGGTGACGATGCCATTGGCGTTGACGCGGTCGGCCAGCGTTTCGGCGGCGCAGTAGAAAAAGCGACGCAGCGAAAGCATCCGGCCCTGCTCCATCTCGTTGACCAGCAGATCAACCGTCTCACCGCCCGGAATCCGGTAGACTTGCATGTCGAAGTTCGGTGCGTACTTCGAGAGGATCCGGACAGTCTCCATCGCACGTGCTTCGTGGTCGATGCCGCCGTAATCGCCGAGATCGACGTAGGCCGGCACGATCGGGCTTCCGCGGCGCATCATCTCGTAGGCCGCGACCGGCGAGTCGATCCCGCCGCTGACCAGCGCGATGACCGGTTCCTGTGAGCCAAGCGGCAGCCCGCCCGGGCCAGGAACCGTCTCGAGGTAGATGAAGGTCAGCTCCTCGCGGACTTCGACGCCGAAGGTCAGGTCGGGATCGTCGAGGTCGACTTCGGGTTCGAAGTCGTCGTCAACGGCCTCCCAGATGGCGGTCCCGCCCTCGCGAGCGATGTCCTCGCTATCGTAGGGCAGGGTCTTGTCGGCGCGGCGAGCATCGACGGCGAACGTCCCGCCGTTGTAGCACGCGCGGGCGGTCTCCTCGAGGGCTTCGATGATCCGTGCTTTCTCGGTGCTGACGACCAGGGCGGGACTCGCGGAGACAACGCCGAAGGCGTCCGTGACGGCGTCAGTCGCGTCCTCGATGGCGTCTTCGCTCGTGTGAATCAACGGCCGGTTCCACCGGCGTTCGACCTCGCCGGGAATCGAGCGGTCAGCGAGAAGGGCCTCGATGTTTTCGACGAGGAGCCCCTCCATGTACCGCTTGACGGTGTTGCTCTTGGTGTTGACGTCCCCGTGACGGACGAGGACGGTGTCGGCTCCCGGGGGATGCATGGGCTGTGATAGATGGTTGCGACTATAAGGGGATTACGAGGTGCGTATCGGTCTCGAGCGGTCGAGCGCAGACCCACCGTCTCAGACGGCGGACTCGTCGACTGTTGGACTCAGACTACCAGTATAGGTGTAGATCCCGACGACGAGCACAACACCGGCCAGTAGCGGAATGACGGCACTGAGCGCGTAGAGCACGTCGAAGCCGATCGCGTCCGCGAAGGGCAGTGAGATCAATGGGCCGAGCGCACCGCCGACGTCACCGAAGACGTTGTTGGTCCCCATCGCCCGCCCCATACGGTCCTCGGGTGTGAGATCCGCCAGCAGAGCAGTCAGGGGGCCGCCGACGCCGCCCTGTCCCGCGCCGATTAACGTACAGCCGGCGACGACGATCGCGAGCGAGTGCGCAACCGTCAGGACCGCGAACCCGGCACAGCTCGTCACGAGAAAGGCGAGGAGGACCGGAACCCGAGCGCCGACGCGGTCGCTGATTTTGCCACCGGAGATCGTGAAAACGGCTCCCGAAAGTGCCGAGACAGCCATCAGCAGGCCGGACGTGCCCTGTTCGCCGTATTCGATGCCGATTCTCGCAACCTCGACGGCGAGCGTCATCGATTCGGCCTCGAGATACAACACGAGCGTCGAGAACAGCACGCCGAAGTACGCGAAGTAGAGTCCGAAGTTGACTAGCCCGATGGTTAGCGCGGGCAGGGTCGTCTCGACATCCCACGGTCTGACCGACGAGTCGGGGCTGTCGACGTGCGTTTCGGGGACGATAAAGTACGCAATGACGCTTGCGAGACCGGCAAACGAGGCCGCAAGGACAAACGCAGCGACATTGCTGTAGACTTCGCTGACGATCCCACCGAGGACCATGCCGGCGGGGAAGCCGAACGTGATTCCGGCTCGGACGATGCCCATGCTCGTCCCGCGAGAGTCTGCCTCGCTGATGTCGGCGGTAATCGTATACGCCGTCGCGAACACGAGGGCGCTGCCGACGCCCCACAGGATTCGCGCGAGGACGAACCAGAACTCGGGCATCGCAGAGGTAATCGCGACCACGTAGCCGGCGGTCGCAGCACCCTCGATGGCAAGCCCCGCAACGAACGGCTTTCGGGTACCGATCCGATCGACGAGCACGCCGGCGGGCGCGTTCGCAAACAGCCGCGTCCAGCGGTTCGCCGAGAGGATGACCCCGACCATGAACGCCGAAATCCCCAGCACCTCGCCGAGATTCGGCAGGATCGGAAAGACGACGCCGCCGCCGAAGCCGACGAAGAAGGTACTCGCGACGACGGCATAGACGACTGAGCGGGCGGAGTCACGACTCGAGTCAGACACGAATAGTCACGATCTGGTTCGGAGCAATCACTGGATTCCGACGAGTTTCGATTCGGACGACTGTACGTGTGTGCAGTGCTTATGTATTCCGACACCTCTGTCGAGGCCGGCGCAAGCAAAGGGCCGACGGTTCGACGTGGGTCAAGTTGCCCAGGCGAAGGGCCGACGGACCTCGAGTGCGTGTGACCGGGCCGGGACTCGAGACGATCGGGGTTAGAACGTCGTGAGTTCGCCCTCGATCACGCTGCGAGTGATCTCGGTGACGTTAGCGAGTTCACGGTCGACGATCGCTTCGACGTCAGCGTCGACGTCGGAGACCGCAACGCCGTCGTCGGTGACGAGCTGGACGTCGGCGACGTGGGGCTGGTCGATCGGACGGCCGATCTGGGAGAGCAGTCGGACGCGAAGGTCACGGATGCCGTCGACCTCGCTGACGACGCTCTCGGCGATCTCCGTCGAGAGGAGGTTGTAGATCTTTCCGATGTGGTTGACCGGGTTTTTCCCGCTGGTCGCTTCCATCGACATCGAGCGGTTGGGCGTAATGAGCCCGTTCGCGCGGTTCCCCCGACCGACAGAGCCGTCGTCACCCTGTTCGGCGGACGTCCCGGTGACGGTCAGGAAGATCGAGCCTTCCTCGTAGTCGTCGGCCGTGTTGACGTGGACGGCAACCTCGCGGTCAGTGTGTTCGCGAGCGACGCCATCGACGAACTCTCGGACGGACTCGACGGCCTCGATGTAGTCGTCGAGATCGGCGATGTATTCGTCGACCATCGCTGCGGCGACAGTGACGTCGATCGTATCGCCCTCGCGTTTGCCCATGATCTTCACGTCCGGGCCGACTTCGGGGTTTTCGGCCGCGTACTCGCCGTTTAGCCGGCGCTCGGCATCGAGAACGATCTGTTCGGTCTCGGTCAGCGGCGCGTGGCCGACGCCGAAACTCGTGTCGTTTGCCATCGGGACGCTCACTTCGTCTTCGCCGAAGACTTCCTGCAGGTCGCCGCTGCCCTCACCGAGTTTGACGTCGACGACGATATCCTCACCGACTGTCAGATGGGGAATCTCGGACTCGAGGTACTCGCGGGCGGCCCGCAGCGCGATGGTCTCGGCGGGGATGGCCTGCCCGTCGTAGTGTTTGGTCGCGCGGCCGACGATCAGCAGATAGATGGGGTCGACGACCTCGCCGCCGCCGAAGGCGGGTGCGGCTTCGCCCGCGACGAGTTGGGTCTCGTCGGTGTTGAAGTGGAGGACTTCACCGACACGGTCGATGTACTCGCGGGCGAGCGCTCCGGCGACGCTCTCGGCGATTCCGTCACAGATAGAGTCGGGGTGACCGATCCCCTTTCGTTCGACGATCTCGACTTCCTGATCCTCGACCGCTTGCCGGTCGATAGATTCGACTCGAATGTTCCGCTCGCTCATTGGCGGCACTTGATCGAGCGTGGTCGTATAACTTGCGGAAACAGATACAAGTTAGAAAATGCTTGCTGGTTATTCGGCAGTCGATCAGGACTCGAGCAGCAGGCCTAGATACGACGTCCGTAACTGGTCGTCGGGGTCGAGTTCCAGCCGCTCGAGGACCTCGTAGGCTCCCTCTCGAGCGTCCTCGAGGTCGGCTTCGGCTGCGACTTCGGTCTCGACTTCGACGTACTCGCCGACGTCATCGACCGAATCGAGGGTGATCGTGTACCCATCGAGCGAAAACCGTTCGCGGTCCTTGCGGACGGTCGCGGTGGGTTCGAAGCCGAGGCTCGTCAGGATCGCGTCGGTCGTCTCGGCGTCTTCGATCCCGGTTTCGAACTCCTCACGAGTCTTCGTCTCCTCGTCGACGAGCGGGCCCTTGTAGGTGACGCGGGTTTTTTCGGCACCGTCGGCGGGGCGCTCCGAGCGAATCCGCAACGCCTCGTCGGTCTCGGCGAAATCACGATGTGGCGCGTTGTAGTAGGTGTCTGCCTGGACGACCGAGCCCAGCCGTGTCGCCTCACGTGTTTCGAGGCGGTCACGAACGGCCTCGAGTTCAGCGGGGACCTTCACTTCGACCTCGTACATGCCCGTGGAGACGGACGACGGTCGTAAGTATCGGTCGCTCTCGCTCGAAAACGTCGTACTTAAATGTAGACGGGCGGACGTACAACGTATGACTGAGGATCAAGAGGCCGAGCTCGACGAGCAGGCCGATGACGTCGACGAAGCAGTAGCCGAGGAAGCCGCCGACGAAGCCGACGGGCTTCAGCAAGGCGACTTCGTCGAACTCGACTACACCGCCTACACCGTCGAGGACGAACAACTGGTCGACACGACCGACCCCGAAGTCGCCGAAGAAGAGGGCGTCGACGACCAGGGCCAGGAGTTCAAGCCGCGAACGATCGTCCTGGGCGAGGGCCACATCTTCGAGGGCGTCGAGGACGCCCTCGTCGGTGCCGAACCCGGCGACTCCGGCTCCGTGACGATCCCCGCCGAAGACGCCTTTGGCGAGTACGACCCGGACAACGTCCAGACCGTCAGCGCCGAGAAGATCGACGAGGACGACCGTTACCCCGGTGCGAACGTGCAGATCGACGGCCAGCAGGGCTACATCAGCACGATCATCGGCGGCCGCGCCCGTGTCGACTTCAACCACCCGCTGGCTGGTGACGACGTCGAGTACGAATACGAGATCCTCGACGAGGTCGACGACCGCGAACAGCAGGCCGCCGGTCTCTTCGAGATGTACCTCGGGATGGAGCCCGAACTCTGGATCGAGACGGACAAAGTCGAGGAAGAGGTCCCCGTCGAACCCGACGAAGACGACGAGGACGCCGAACCCGAATTCGAGACCGAAACCGTCGAGAAGGAGACGCTCTACCTCGAGTCCACGCCTCAGATGACGATGAACCAGCAGTGGATGATGGGCAAACAGCAGATCGGTCAGGACATCATCGAGAAAGTCGGTGTCGACCGCGTCATCGTCCAGGAAGTCATCGACGGCATGGGTGGCATGGGCATGGGCGGTATGATGGGCGGCATGGGCGGTATGGGCGGCGGCGACATCGAGGACGCCCTCGAGGACGCCGACGTCGATGCCGACGAGATCGTCGAAGAGCTCGAAGGCGCAGAGGAGTAACACAGACCGCCAAATTCTGTTGTTTTTCGAAACCGATACTGACGAGTTCGAACGCGCGTTGGTTTCAGTTTTCACCGCGGGCAAAAGCGGTGCATCGATGGCGTCCGGACAGCCGTCGCTGAGTCTCTCTGGGACTGAGAGAGGCAGCCGGACGCCTGTCAGTCAGTGCCAGTGCGACCGCGACCGGCCTGCGGGCTCACCGGGCGGGACACCAGCCCGTCTCAGTTGAAGCCGTTGTCGACGCGTTACGCGATGTCGCGGCTCGTGTCGATCGCCACTTCCTCGGTCAACTCGAGTTTGATCGCCTCGGTCGGCTGGCGGCCGCCGCGGAACTTCGGTATCGTCAGGTGATTTTCGAGTTCGGTGCCGGCAATCTCGGTCCGGAGATCGAAAACGGCGTCGACGGCGTGGAAGGTTCGCGTTCGGTTCGCGGGCTCGTTGCGGCCTTTCAGACAGTGGAGCATGGCGATGCTGCCGGTCTCGAGCATCGTGGACTTGAGTTCGTTGAGAAAGTCGACGTAGTCGTCCGTGTCGGTCCGTTCTAAGACGTCCAGCGTGTCGATGATGAGGTTGGCACCGTCGGGGAGCGCGCCGATGAGCTGTGTCGCTTCCTCGAGGGGCGTGTCACTGGCGACGTGTCTGACCGTGGGGCTGCCGACCGAGGACGGCGAGGTCTCGATGGCGTGGCGGACGGCGTCGTCGGTGCGTTCGGTCGAGAGATATAACGTTCCGCGCGCGGCCGTAAGCTCGTAGAGGAGGAGTTCGGACTGGCTGGCTGGCTCGGCAGCAAACGCGACGAGACACCCCGGCGGCAGTCCACCGTCGAGTTTGCGATCGAGCACGCTGATTCCGGTATCCAGCCGACCGACCATACAATTGTAACCAATTGCTGTAGTGCCTGTATAACTCTTTGCCTTAGTATCATGGTCTCCGTTAATAAGGAACATGATATGTCGCGCGCCCGGTTCGCATCTCGTGTCAACTGGCTCGCCGCCTCGAATGGAGAGATTCAAGGGGCACGCCACAGCCTACACGAACGAATGCGCCACGATCACCTCATCACGAGCAAACAATTCTCGCGGGCGGACATCGAGACCGTCCTCGATTACGCGGCCGAGATCGACGCCGACCCGTCGGCCGTCGCCGACCGTCACGCTGGGACGTTGCTCGGGCTGCTCTTTTTCGAGCCGAGCACGCGGACGAAGATGAGCTTCGAGACCGCGATGAAACGCCTCGGCGGCGATGTCGTCGATATGGGCTCGATCGAGTCCTCGAGCGTCAAGAAGGGGGAAACGCTCGCAGATACCGTCCGCGTCATCGAGGGATACGCCGACGCGTTGGTCTTGCGCCATCCCAAGGAGGGGGCAGCGACGATGGCCAGCGAGTTCGTCGACGTCCCGCTGGTCAACGCGGGGGACGGTGCGGGCCAGCACCCGACACAGACGATGCTCGATCTCTACACGATCCGGGAGAACGCCGGCTTAGACGATCTGACGATCGGCATCATGGGCGATCTGAAGTACGGCCGGACCGTCCACTCGCTGGCCTACGCGCTGACGAACTTCGACGCCCACCAGCACTTCATCAGCCCGGAGAGCCTGCAGTTGCCCCGTGAGGTCGTCTACGACCTCCACCAGCAGGACGCGCCGGGAATTCGTGAACACGACTCCTTAGAGGAGGTCCTGCCATCGCTGGACGTCCTCTACGTCACGCGGATCCAGCGCGAGCGGTTCCCCGACGAAAACGAGTACCAGAAAGTCGCCGGCGAGTACCAGATCGATTCCGACACGCTCGAGGCCGCAAGCGACGACCTGACGATCATGCACCCGTTGCCCCGTGTCGACGAGATCGCCCCCGAGATCGACGAGACCGAGCACGCGGCATACTTCGAGCAGGCCCACAATGGCGTGCCGGTTCGGATGGCGCTGCTGGATCTGCTGTTGAGCGACGACAAGGCGATCGGAGGTGAGGGCGATGAGTAACGACCACGACCACCACGACGGCAACGACGAGCACGAACTGCGAGTGAGCAAGATTCGTGACGGGACCGTGATTGATCACGTCCGTGGCGGGCAGGCACTGAACGTGCTCGCGATCTTGGGCATCGACGGCAGCGACGGCGAGGAGGTCTCGGTCGGGATGAACGTTCCCTCCGACCGGCTCGCGCGCAAGGACATCGTCAAGGTCGAGGGCCGCGAGCTGAGCCAGGACGAAGTCGACGTCCTCTCGCTGATCGCGCCCGACGCGACCATCAACATCGTCCGTGACTTCGACGTCGTCGAGAAACACCGCGTCGAACGGCCCGACGTCGTCGACGGTGTCCTCTCCTGTCCCAACGCCGGCTGTATCACGACGAGCGGTGAACCCGTCACCTCTCGATTCGCAGTTCTGGAAGACGGCGTGCGCTGTGGATACTGTGGGACGATCGTCCGCGAAGAGATTGCGTCGCTGATCGACACGTAAGCGACTGTCGACTGTCCTTGGTTTCTCGCCGAGACGATCATCCAGAATACCTAAGTATTTGCCACCCAATCTCCACCTGTACATGTCACGTACTGTCAAGATCGTACTCGCCCTGTTCGTTGTCGCCGTCCTCTACAAAGTCACGTTCGGCGGCTCCAACGACGTCGAAGTCGACTACGACCCGGCCGAATAGGCGACTGCTGGACAACCCGATTGAGACTGATCGCACTTGTGATGCGATCGGATGGAGAGACAGGAGAGCACTCTATTCCGAACGGCTTACGGTGACGGCGGCGTACCCTGAATTATGTACGGCGTCGTCACCCGTAACGCCGAAGAAGTACGATGGCCGGAGTTCGAGCGCGGCTTCTACGAGGTCAAAGACGTGACCGGTCGGTCTTCCGACCCGATCGCCGATGGGGTCAATATGGTCTCTTGTTTCGGCGATAACGCCGCTGCCGACGCCGATCCGTCGCTGATGCCCGTCGACGACATGGGTCGGCCAGCCGACCGCCAACAGCCCTACTTCGACTGGGCCTACATCTGTCCATCCCGCGAAGACTACCGAGAGGGCCTGTTCGAAGTCATCGACGACTGTGTCGCCGAAAACGAGGACGTGCGTCTCGACGATATCGGCTTCCCACGCGCTGAATACTGCCACTGCGGCGTCTGCGAGCAGGCGTTCGAGGCAAGCGAGTTCGACGACCGCATGGAATGGCGCGCCAGCGTCATCACCGAGTTCGTCGAGGAAGCCGTCGATCGCATTCCCGGGACCGTCTACATGACCCTCTATCCCGACCCCTACCCCGGCCACCTCTACGAGCGCGCCGGCATCGACCTCGAGGCCATCGAGGAGTATGTCGACGAGTTCGTCGTCCCGCTGTACGACACGAATTATGGGACGACCTACTGGCTCGAGACGATCGCCAAAGGGTTCGAAAGCGCACTCGAGACGCCGTTTAATATCGAACTGTACGCGGTCAACGTCGACATCGACAACCTGATCCACGCGAGCGAAGTCGCCCAGGAGTACGCCAAGGGAGTCTTCTTCGGCTACGATGCGGGCAGCGGCCGCGCGGCCCTACGCCGGATGCAGGCCGACGAGCGCGAGGGTGTCACTCACGGTGAACCGGCTTCGGAATCGGATTCCTGATACTGGCGACTATCAGTGCGAAAGCGGTCATCGCGTGCAGCGTCGCTTTCTGACACGGACCTCCGTCAGTGTGGTCCAGAGAACACGCGTCGTTCGAGCGGGATTTCGTAGCCGGCTGGCACCATCTGGAACCCGACAACGACCCGGTCGGCATCCGACCAGCGCTCGAGCGAGTGACGGACGCGCTTTAGTAACAACTGAAACGAGTAACACACCGATCGCACAGCCCTCGTACGTCGGGTGTGCAGTGACGTTCAGTGGCTACTGTGGCTCGGTCCAGTTAGACTGCCTGAACGGGGATTTCCGTCTGACGCATGACCTGTTCGGTGACGCTGCCAAGCGAGGTTCGGCGGTCGTCGGTCACACCGCGCCGTCCCATCACGATCAGATCGACATCCTCGCGTTCAGCGAAGGTGACGACCTCGTCCCAGGGGTTGCCACGTCGACACTCGTGCTCGACTTCGACGCCGAGGGTGCGGCCACGTTCTTCGATCTCTTTGAGTAGTTCGATGGCCTCGTCTTCGTGTTTCTCGTGGTCGACCTCGACAGTGCCGAGCGCTGGCGGTCTGCCGTATCGCCGTTCGTCGACGACGTAGAGACACACCACTGTTGCATCGTATTGCGCCGCGAGGTCGAGTCCATGGTCGATGCCACGGTCGGCTTGTTCGCTCCCGTCGGTTGGAATCAGGATCGTATCGTACATTATTCAGATGATGATTGAACCTGCCCCGTGGAAAAACTACTACCGTTTCTCAAAACCTGTTTCCCGTCTCGACGGTCGGCGCAAACACTCACTGGAGACGTCGCTACCGGTCCGGATCAGGTGAGCCGTTCGGGTCCGGGTTCGCTGTGGTCGCAGTCGCTGCCTGTATCGTGTCGTACTCCGAATCGCTGTAGGCGATTAGACGAACGTCCTCGAGCGTGTCCGGATCGTAGTCGGCGATCACGTCGCCGATGATTACTGCCCCCTCCCCGAGATCGAAGCCGGCGACGCCACAGCCAAGCGCCGGAATCACGAGCGACCGGCAGCCGAGTTCGTCGGCTTTTGCGAGACTGTGATGGGTCGCGTTCCGAATGCTTTCGGCGGTCGCCTGACCGTCACCGTAGTGGGGCATTGCAGCCGCGTGAATGACGTACTCGGCGTCGAGGTCGTAGGCGTCGGTGACTGCGACGTCGCCGAGATCGACCGGTCCCTTCGCCATTGCGTCCTCGTTGATCTCCGCGCCCGCGCCGCGTCGGAGCGCCCCGGCGACGCCGGAGCCCATCCGGAGGCTCGTGCCGGCGGCGTTGACGAGCGCGTCGGCTGACTGTGCGGCGATATCACCCTGGACGACGTCGTACTCCATGTGCAGTCGTTCCGTACCAAGCCCAATGAAGCTACTCGTGAGACCGATCCGTGGAACCCGCTTCGACGCGGCTCATGCCGTCCGAACCCAGTCGGTGGCGATCAGATTGGGCTCGACATCGGCGCTTGCAACCCCGTAAAACTTCTCGCGACCGACTGGAGTCCGCAGTCGGAGCACGCACGTGTAGTCGGTTACCTCGAACGCAGTCACGGAACGGGTAGACCGCTGGTGGTCGAATCGAAAGCGCTGGTCTGCATCCGCCTCGGTGGTGATTCGGTTGCCAAGCGACCAGCTCAGAGATTCGATGCGTTCGATATCGACGTCGAACAGGTGGGCGACCAAATCCCGACCGCGCCGTTCCATTGGCCCCTGTGACCTGTTCTCGTGTGAACTCATATGACGATAAAATCGCTCCGGTACGAAAAAAGGTACTATCTTCGTGTGGAATCCATCAACGACTGATACGGACTCCTCCCAGTCAGTGCCGGCACACCCGCGGCCCGTCATGCGGGTACGCCGGTACACAGTGATAGCAGACCGTATGAACCAATCGAACAGAAGATTGGTCACCGGACGCCATTGTCCAGCACCACGTCTTAGGCCGACCAAAACCTTTTTAGATTTAGGCTCGCCTAACTCATCGTGATGGACGTGCCCGCTCGCAGGGAAGACACAGACGCAGCCGATACTCCAGAGTTCGAGGAGCCAGCGGTAGCCGTGACGAGTCACGAAACCCGCCCCGGAAAAGTCGTTTTCACCGAACAAAACAACAGCGACGGCTGGATCGCGACGGATCTGATCGTCGACGTCGAGCCCTAAGCTCGCTGTCGTTCGAGACGACCAGCATCTCGCTCGTCGCTACTGCTAGTCACTGCACATCCGATCGCGGGGCCGTCATGCGATCGGTGTGACTCGTTGACAGTGCTGTACGCGTCTCGATCGGAACCGGCACTTCGCTTCTGATCGGACTCGGTCAAAAAGCCGTCTCTGCTGGTCGGCCCTCCGCTCCGACAGCCGTCGACGCGCCGTCGGACCGTGTGTCTACGTCGGTCGCTGTGAGGGTCGTGCTTAATGCGTCGCGTCTTTGCTGACCAGCGTGTCGTCTTCGAGGTAGTGTTCGAAGTGGTGGCCGTCTTCCTCGAGGTCGACGAGGATCTCACGCAGGATCTCGCCGGTCGCCGGGTCGCCCAGGTTCTCGGCGAGTTCGATGCTGTCGCGCATCGATTCGATGATGTCGCCGTATAGTTCGAGGTCGTGTTCGAACATCGTACGGACGTCGTAGACGTCTTCGCCCTCGAACTCGACGGTGGCGCGGTCTTCTTGGGCTGTCGGGCCCGAGACGGGGACGCCACCGAGTGCCTGTGCCCGCTCGGCGATCTCGTCTGCGCCTTCTTCGACGTGTTCGTACGCCCCTTCGAGGAACTCGTGGTGTGCGAGGAAGTTGTCTCCCTCGACTACCCAGTGGTGCTTTTTCAGCTGGTGGTAGAGCACATAGGCGTTGGCCAACTCCGTGTTTAGCGCGTCGACGATCTGTTCGGCCTTGTCCTGCTCGAGGCGAAGGCTGTTCTCCTCGACGCTGTCAGCCGACTGGCGGACGGTCTTTTGAGTGCTCATCCTCTCTGTGGATACACTCGCAACTCACTTAAAACCAGCCTACTAGTAAAGATTTCTTTGGTATACCTAAAGATCTGTTTTTGAAATACCGTCTCGAGTTAGTTTCTATTTGAAGAGACCTGTTATCGAATGACACTGTTAGTATACTCTTTATTTTTTCGGAGCTGAGTAAACATTTTCAACATGGGGGTCCAAGGGAGGAGTATGGCAACCAGAATTGCACAGCGGCGAGAGCGGCTCTACGTCGATGGCGAGTGGCTCGAGACCGAAGACGTGCTCTCGGTTTCGGACCTCGCTGAAGGTGGAGCGTTCGCACAGGTCGCCGCTGCGGGACCGGCGGAGGCGCGGGCCGCGCTCGCAGCTGCCCACGAGAGCAAGCCGACGCTTCGGGAGACGACTGTCGTCGAGCACGCGACGTGGTGTGAGTCGATCGCCGAGAGACTCCGTGAGCGCAAGGAGGAACTCACGGAGGTCATCGTCCGCGAAGCCGGCAAACCGATCTCGTCGGCGCGCGGCGAGGTCGAACAGGCGGCCGAGCGGTTCGATCGGGCGGCCGAGGAAGCACGCACCATCGTCAGCAACGGCGAATACCGCGAGGGGTCGACGGCGGGCCACGAGGGCTGGCAGGCGATCGTCAAGCACGAGCCGATCGGTGCCGTCCTCTGTATCACGCCGTACAATTATCCGCTCGCGACGACGGCACTGCAGGTCGCACCCGCGATCGCGGCCGGTAACAGCGTCTTGCTCAAACCCGCGAGCAAGACGCCGATTTCGTCGGCGATCCTCGCCGACATCATCGCCGATGTCGACGGGATTCCAGACGGCGCGTTCAACTTCGTTCCGGGCGAAGCCAGCGAGATCGGTGACATACTCGCCGGCGACGACCGCATCAACGCGATCGCCATGACTGGCTCCTCGGGCGCGGGCAAACACGTCGCCCGCGAGAGTGGCATGGTCAACCTGCATATGGAACTTGGTGGGAACGCCCCAGCAGTGGTCTTCGACGACGCCGACCTCACGGACGTCGCGGGCAACTGTGCCAAAGGCTCGTTCAAGTACGCCGGCCAGCGCTGCTCGGCCATCTCGCGCGTCCTCGCCCACGAGTCGGTTCACGACGACCTCGTCGACATACTCGGCGGCCAGATGGACGTCTGGCAGGCTGGCGATCTCTTCGACGAGAACACCGCATTCGGCCCGCTCATCAGCGTGGAGCAAGCCGACTGGGTCGAAGAACTCGTCGACGACGCCGTCGAGAAGGGCGCGGAGATCGTCCGCGGCGGGGAACGGCGTGCCCCCGAGGGCGTCCCGGACGAACTCGCCGACCAGTTCTTCGAACCGACGCTGCTCGCAAACGTCCCACACGACGCCCGCATCGTCGACGAAGAACAGTTCGGCCCCATCGCAGCGATCACGACGTTCGAGGACGAGGCGGAAGCCCTCGAGATCGCCAACGGCTCCGATCTCGCACTCGACGCAGCGGTCTTTACAAGCGATTACAAGCGCGCGATGCGGATGGCAGAGCGCATCGACGCTGGTGCGGTCCGCATCAACGGCGCGCCAAGCCACGGCCTCGGCGACATCCCCTTCGGCGGTAACAAGGACTCGGGCATTGGCCGCGAGGGGCTCGACGCCTCGATTCACGCAATGATGCGCAAGAAGAGTATCGTGCTGTAGGACGGCTGTGTGTTCCGTCAGCAACTATTGACGGGGGTTTCGTCGACTCACGCCCCTCGACCTGCCAGTTTGTTCTCAAAACGAGAACGATTCCGTGGCAACGACTCTCTCAGTTTCGTCTCCGACGGCAACGGCGGTAATCGTTCCCGACGCCCCTGACTCGTACTCGAGTGTCGTCGCTTGGCCGACCTCAGTTAATTCGTCGCGCAAACCGTTTTGATCACGTATCTCGAGTCGATCGACTCCGTCGCTTTTGGCCGTGAACGTCACCGTCACCGTCCGCGCCAATGAATCGGCGTCGATGGTCACACCCGCCTGCAGTTGTGGTGGTTCGCTACCACGTTCGGCGAACAGATCACGGTACTCGTAGTCCGCGGTCGGGATAGTTCTCGTCGCGACACCAACGGTGCCGTCAGTCTCGACCGTCACATCGTCGAATCGGTCTGCTATCGTGTCCTCGAATTCGTCCATCCGCTGGGAGTCGGCATAGACGGCGACCATCGACTGCGTCGTCGTCTCCGATCCGAGCGACCACGCATACGCGGCCCCATAACCATCTGCGTTGGCTGCCTTCTGTCGTTCGTGTTCTCCCCAAACGAAGGTGCTCGGTCCGATGTGGTCGAGCAGCGGCGCGAAATTCACGTCCAAATCGATGCGGCGATCCGCACCCTCAACACCCGCTGCGAGGATGGCCTCGAGTGCCGCGCCGTCGGACGGACTCACGATAAGAGTCTCCGACGAAACAGCAACCGAAACGCCATCACGTTCGAACGTGCCGAAATCGCCGGCTGCCGGCTCGAGCGCCGCATCAGCTGCGTCAGGATCGAACGAGCCGGCAACGACGACGTTCCCGGCGACGCCTTTTGACCCGAACCGACAAGCCGAATCCACCGCCGGCTCACCGTCCGCAAACTGTTCGACGAACGTGGCACTTTCCCCGTCAGGCAGCGTCGAAACGGCCTCGGTCACAGCCGGTTGCAGCGTGTCCTCAAGCTGTCGGACTGTCGTGAGATCCCGGTAGTGAAAGAGGAGTTCCGCGCTTCCAGTGGCAGGGACCCATCGCTCGAGCGGTGTGAGCTTAGCCGTTCCCTCGTCCGTCTCACTGGTCGTGTCGTCGGGTTCACCATTGTTGCCGGCACTTGATGTGGGATCGCCGAGACATCCTGCACCGGCCACAACGAGGCCCGTACTCGCTCCCGTGGCCGCGAGTAGTTTGCGCCTCGAAATGTCTTTCATAGCGATACTAGCTGCTTGCAAACACTATAGTATATGCCGATCCCGTTTCGATCGCCGTCTCTGAATCGGTGTTTGGCCCCCAATCATCGCCGAAGGACCTACCCACCTCGACAGTGGAGCATCGGCCATGATTCACGACGTGCTCGTCGCCGGTGAAACACTGATCGACTTCATCCCCGAGCGAGCGGGGTCGCTCGAGGACGTCGCCAGTTTCGAGCGCCGTCCCGGTGGTGCGCCCGCGAACGTCGCCGTCGCACTCGCCCGCCTCGACGAGCCGCCGCTGTTCTGGACCCGCGTCGGCGACGATCCGTTCGGTCGCTATCTCGAGCGGACGCTCGCCGACGATGGCCTCCCCACTCGATTCATCGCCCGCGACGCCGAGGCGAAGACGACGCTCGCGTTCGTCACACACGACGAGACCGGCGACCGTGAATTCAGTTTCTACCGCGACGGGACCGCCGACACACGCCTCGAGCCCGGCCGGATCGACGACCAAACGCTCGCCGACTGCGAGTGGGTCCACGCCGGCGGTGTGACCCTCTCGAACCGCCCGTCGCGCGCGGCAACGCTGGACCTGCTCGAGCGGGCCGCTACCGCGGACTGTACGGTATCGTTCGATCCGAACTGGCGGCCGGAGCTGTGGCCCGATGAGGGAGCATTCGCGAGTACGGTGGGCGACGCACTCGCCCACGTCGACGTCTGTTTCGCGACGGCGGCCGAACTCGAGACGCTGGGTGTGTCGGGCGAGTCGCCGACCGAAATCGCTCGCGCGGCGATCGACGGCGGGGCGGCCCACACGGTCTTTGTGACACGCGGGAGTGAGGGAGCGGTCGCCGTCGCGAGCGACGACGCGCCGTGGTCAGCAGCCACAGTTGCACACCGGGGATTCGCGGTCGATACCGTCGATACGACGGGTGCTGGCGACGCGTTCGTCGCCGGCGCGATCGACGCCCTGCGGGACGGTCGCGATCTCGCGGAGACGGTGGCGTTCGCGAACGCGGTCGCAGCGACGACGACCACCGCTCGTGGCGCGATGGCGGCACTCCCGACTCGCGACGCGGTGGTCGAGTTACTCGAGGAGTAGGTCAAACACCGGTCATAACCGTCTCAAACGCCCCGTGGCTGCAAGCCAGATCGGTATCCGACCCCGTGACGGATGGAAAGTATGGATCGCAACGTTCGCGGAGTGGTTCCGTTCGCGAAATCGGTCGTGACCGGGATCCAGGAGAAGAACGTGACGTTTATGGCCGCCAGCATCGCCTATCAGGCGTTCGTCTCACTGATTCCGTTGCTCGTGTTGCTGTTCTTTCTGGTGTCGTTCGTCGGTAACGAGGGGCTCGCAACGCAGGTGTCGTCGATGACCGAGGGGTTCCTGCCCGAGAGCGGTCAGGTCATGCTCGAGCAAGGGATCGAAGGCTCGACCGGTAGTGTCGGTACCTCTCTCATCGGACTGGTCGCGCTCGTTTGGGGATCGTTGAAGATATTCCGCGGGCTGGACACTGCATTCTCAGAGATCTATACGTCGACCGCGGAGAACTCGCTGCTCGATCAGGTTCGCGACGGGGCCGTCGTCTTCGGGGCGATCATCGTCGCGCTGATCGCCGCTGCAGCGACCACCGTCGTCTTCGCGTTCTTCCCGGAGAGTCTCTTTATCGGGCTCCTGAATCCGCTGTTGCTCGTGGTCGGACTGACAATCGCCTTCCTCCCGATGTTCTACTTTTTCCCGGACATCGATCTCTCGGTTCGCGAGGTGCTGCCGGGCGTCGTCGTCGCCGCCGTCGGCTGGGCGGCCCTCCAGTCGTTATTTCAGGTCTACGTTGCAATCTCGAGTAGCTCCGACTCGGCGGGACCGATCGGCGCAATCATTCTCTTGTTGACCTGGCTGTATTTCGGCGGCCTGATACTACTCGTCGGGGCCGTGGTCAACGCCACACACTCGGGTCACATCGAGATCGAATCCGACGACGCGGCTACCGACACCGCGTCGCTCGAGGGGATTCCAGCGGACGGCGACCGCGCCCCGTTCGTCGATTCGGCCGCCCGCGAACGCGAGCGGTTCGAGCGGGAACTGGCCGCGCTCCGGCGCGAACGTGATCAACTACGAAACGATCGCGCGGCACAGCGCAGCCGTCGGTACCGACTTGAGGATCAGGTCGACACGCTCGAGGCGCGACTCGATGAACTCGAGGCGGCAAACCGAGATCTCGAGACCGAAACCGAACGGCTCCGGCGCGAGCGTTCGGCCCGGCACGGATCGTCGTGGCGACAGCGGTTTCGCGGCGTCCTAACGTACGTTCGGACGCTGAACATCGGTGTTTTCAAAACCCAGCGTGAGTAGCTCGGCGACCCGGCTCGAGTCGTGACGCCTTAGTACGTGCCCGTTCCACCAGAATTCATGTCCCACCCAGTCCGTGACGCGCGGCGTCGAATCCGGACGGCCCACGCGTCGATCGTCGATGGGATCGACGCCTGTGCCGACGCCGTCGCTGCCCCCTGGGATACCGCGCGAACGACCGACAGGAAGACGGTCGCGGACGGGCTCCACCGGACGCTCGCAGACGCCGGGGTTCTCGAGGCCCTGCCGAGAGTGCTCGCAGACGCGGTCGACGCAACTGGGTACGAACTTCGGGCAACCCCCGTCCCTGCACCGCCCTACGTCGTCGTGACCAGCCGGGGTCCCATACTCCGGGCGACGATCGATCCGGGCCGGCTCGTGATCCGGTTCGACGCGTTCGAGGTGGTTCGCGACCCAGTTCCGGATCGGCCACCGGCTTACCGGCGACTCGATGGCACCCGACTCGAGGTCTCCCTCGAGTAGGACAATCGCGCTCGCTGCTTTACTTTCTCGCTCCATCGCCAAGCCGCTCGCCGCTGCGTGACGATCCGATGGCATAATAACTCAGTTCGCTATACGGGCAGTAGTTATTAACAGAGGTCGCAGCTAATGACGAGAATTAACAAAACTGTAGCGCTAGATATTAATACTTATACTCGGCTAGCACTAGCCTCGAGTATGAAACTGACACGACGGACGCTGCTGCAGACGGCTGCCGGCACAGCCGCCGCGAGTACCGTCGCCGGCTGTCTCGATGATATCAGCGCGGCGGATGCGAACCTCGACGCCGGCTACGCCGCCTTCTTTACCCTGTGGGACTGGGCCGAGCAGGTCAGCGGCGACGCGATCGACTTCGAGAACCCGGTCGGGACCGGACAGGCCGGTCACGGTTGGTCGCCAAGCGGCGACCTCACCCGGGACATCGCCGACGCCGGCGTCTTCGTCTACTTCGATACGCCTGCGTTTTCGTGGGCACAGGACGTCGCGGCGACGCTCGAGTCCGACTACGACACCGTCGCCGTAATCGATGGGCTCGAGGGACTGGACGACCAGCTGTTGGGCTGGGACCACGAAACCGACAGCCACGGCCACGGGAACGAGGACAATCACAACACCGAGACTCACGATGGCCACGACCACGAAAGCGAGGGCGATCATAGCACCGAGACCCACGACGGTCACGATCACGGCGAAGCGTCGATCGATCCACACGTCTGGCTCGACCCCGTGCTTGCAGGGGAGATCGTCGAGACGATCGCGTCGGGACTGGCCGACGCCGATCCGGACAACGCCGAGACCTACGAGGAGAACGCCGCATCGTATACGACCGACCTCGAGTCGATAGACCAGCAGTTTACAGACCTGCTCGAGACGGCAGATCAACATGTCGCCGTCTTCGCCGGCCACGACTCGTTTACCTATCTGCAGGACCGCTACGGGTTCGATATCCATACGCCGGTCGGCGTCTCCCCGCAGGAAGAGCCGAGTGCCAGCGACATCTCCGAGACGATCGAACTCGTCGATTCGAAGGGCATCGAGACGATCCTCTATGACCCCTTCGAGGATCCCGACGGCGCGTACCCACTCGTCGAGACGATCCTCTCGGAGAGCGACGCTACCGACACGATGCCGATTACGCACCTCTCGGGGACGCTTTCGACGTGGCAGGACGAGGGCTGGGGGTACCTCGAGCAAATGGAAGAAATAAACATCCCCGCGTTCAGAGAGGTACTAGACGCACAGTGACCGTCGTCGCGCTCGAGAACGTGACGTTTGCCTACGGCGAACAGCCAGCGGTCAAGGACGTCACGCTGCGGGTTGATGAGGGAGATTTTCTGGGCCTGATCGGCCCCAATGGCTCGGGAAAGACCACGCTCTTGCATCTCATGCTCGGATTGCGCACGCCCGACAGCGGGACGATCGAGCTGTTCGGTGAACCCGTCTCGGCGTTCGACGACGGCGAGCGCATCGGCTACGTCTCCCAACAGGCTACCAGTGGCGGCGGTTCGATGCCGGTTACCGTCCGTGAAGCGGTGACGATGGGCCGGTTCGCCCACGCGGGCCACCGCCGGCTGACCGCCGACGATCACGCGATCGTCGACGACGCACTCGAGACCGTCGGCATCACCGACCTCGCAGATCGGCAGGTCAACCAGCTTTCGGGCGGCCAGCGCCAGCGGGCCTACATCGCCCGCGCGCTGGCTTCCGAGGCCGATCTGCTGGCACTCGACGAGCCGACCGTCGGCGTCGACGCCGAATCTCGAGATGCGTTCTACCAGTTGCTCGAGTCGCTCAACGACGATGGGATCACGATCATCCTGATCGAACACGACATCGGCGTCGTGACGGATCGGGCAAACCGAATCGCCTGTATTAACACGGAGCTGTACCACCACGGTGATACCGAATCGTTCGTCGAAAGCGATGCCCTGACCGAGGCCTACGGTGCGACGGGCCAGGTCGTCCACCATCATCACTGATGACTGCAACCGGCTCCCTTCGTCGGCGGCTCGAGCACGTCGGGATCGCCGTGACCGCTGTCCTCGCGATCGCGATGATCGGGCTGCTAACTATCGACGCGTTTCGTAGTGTTCCCGGTATCGGCGTTCTCTATGAGCAGGCCCGTATCGCGGGCTGGTGGGCCGATCACTACCTCGGGACGAGCATCTTCTATCATCCGTTCATGTGGCGTTCGATCGCGACGGGAATCCTGATCGGCGTCGTCGCGCCGCTGGTCGGCACCTACCTCGTCCACCGTGAGATGGCGCTGATCGGCGAGACGCTGGCGCATACGGCCTTCGCCGGGGTCGCGGTCGGCCTGCTGGTGAGTTCGATCACCGGCTGGAGCGGCTCGCTGATGGTCGTCGCGCTCGTCGTCGGGGTGCTTGGCGCACTCGCGGTCCAGTGGCTCGCCGAGCGAACCGACACCTACGGCGACGTGCCGATCGCGATTATGCTGACCGGCAGCTTCGCCGTCGGGACGCTGATCATCAGCTACGGCCGCGGGATGACCGGCATCAACGTCCAGGACTTCATCTTCGGCAGCATCTCGGTCGTCACGCCCTCGGGCGCGCGGCTGATGGCCGTTATTACCGTCGTCGTCGTCGCCGTCACGGTCGCGACCTACAAGCAACTGCTCTTCATTACGTTCGACGAGCAGGCCGCTCGCGTCGCGCGGCTCAACGTTACGTGGTACAACACCCTGCTGATCGTGATGACAGCCGTCGTCGTCGTCGGCGCGATGCAGATCCTCGGCGTGATCCTCGTCGCCGCAATGTTGGTCGTCCCCGTCGCCGCGGGCACCCAGCTCGCTCAGAGCTTCCGGGAGACGATCTATCTCTCGATCCTCTTCGGGCAGGTGGCCGTCATCGGTGGCTTCGTCCTCTCGATCTCACAGAGCCTGCCCACCGGCGGCTCGATCGTCGTCGTCGCCATCGCCTGCTACCTGCTTGCGGTCTTCGCCTCGAGTCGCTCGTCGCCGGCGATCTCGATGCATTGAGACGGTCAATTGGACGTCAGTTCCAGCGCAATTACCAACGCCATGTGGCTGCGCTGGAACACAATGACACCAGCCCGACCGACGGCCGGTTACGTTCTGGCTCGCGTCCGCACGTGCTCGACGAGATGGAGAGCGAGACCGAGCGCGGTCGAGCCGATCCCGACCGGGACGAGCACGAGTCCGATCTCGAGGGCGTTGCCAACCGGGACGAGCCGACCGAGTAGGGTTGCGGCGAGTCGGCTCACAAGGAGGGGACCGACCAGCAGAACGACGGCAAGTCCGCCAGCGGCGGCCCCGCCCATGAGCAGCCGACGCGGCCACTCGGCCGGCACCCACAGCCGCGTTACGAGACCCAACACCCCCGCTTCCACGAGTGCGAGCAGTCCCACGACTGCGTATAGTAACACGAAAATACCGGTAAGGCCGGCCGCGAACCCGTTTCCAGGCGGTTTTTCAGGAATCGTCGTCAACAACACCACTGCAGTCAGAAGACTGACCACACCCAGTAGTGCGGTGCCGAGGGCGACGGAACGGGGACGGAAGTCGACCATCACTCGATTGGTTCCTATACTAACATATATGCCTTCCACGTTGGCTGCCGGCGCAGTTGGGAACCGGCACCGATCTGCCGACTGCTCGAGACGACACCCCGCCCGCCACGATCTCCCCGACGGCTGGAACACGCCATACGCTTAACTCGCTACTTAGCGAACGCTCGAGTGATGGGACGGTTATCCGCACTCTTCGATCCCGAGACCGTCGGCGTGGTCGGCGCAACCGACCGCGAGGGCGCGGTCGGCCGGGCGATCCTCGAGAACCTGCGTGGTGGGTTCGACGGTGAGGTCGTCCCGATCAATCCCTCGCGCGAGACGGTGCTCGGGCTCGAGTGTTATCCGGACGCGAAGAGCGCCCCGCCGATCGATCTGGCGGTGGTCGTCGTACCGCCCGACATTGTCATCGAATCAATTCGGGAACTCGCCGAAACAGGCACCGAGAATATCGTCGTTATCACCGCTGGGTTCGCCGAGACCGGCAGCGAGGGCGCGAAACGCGAACGTCGACTGCGCGAGATTGCCGCCGAACACGACCTCAACATCGTTGGCCCCAACAGTCTCGGCATCATGGCGACGCCGAACGGGATGAACGGTTCCTTTGCCCCACAAACCCCGCTCGAGGGGTCAATTTCCTTTCTGAGCCAGTCAGGTGCGTTCATCACTGCCGTCCTCGACTGGGCGACCGACGAGGGGATCGGCTTTCAGGACGTCGTCTCGCTTGGCAACAAGGCCGTCCTCGACGAGACCGATTTCATCCGCGAGTGGGACGACGATCCGGCAACTGACGTCATCATCGGCTATCTCGAGGACATCGACGACGGGCAGACGTTCCTCGAGACCGCTCGCGAGGTGACCGACGAGACGCCGATCGTCCTCGTCAAATCCGGCCGAACGGACGCCGGTGCGAAGGCGGCCTCCTCGCACACTGGCGCGATCGCCGGCAGCGAACGGGCCTACGAAGCCGGCCTCGAGCAGGCAGGGGTCCTGCGGGCCCACTCTGTCCAGGAGTTGTTCGACTACGCGCGGGCACTCGCAGGACTGCCCGAACCCGACACCGACGGCGTCGCCGTCGTGACGAACGCGGGCGGGCCTGGCGTGTTAACGACTGACGCGGTCGGCGATTCACGCCTCGAGATCGCCGACTTCACTGACGAGACGGTCGGGGCGTTGACCGAGGCACTGCCCGACGAAGCCAACGTCTACAACCCGATCGACGTGATCGGCGACGCCGACGTCGACCGCTTCGGCGAGGCGTTAGAGATCGCACTCGCTGACCCCAACGTCGGCAGCGCGGTCGTCGTTGCCGCGCCGACGGCGGTCCTGTCGTACGACGACCTCGCTGAGACGGTGATCGAGATCCGCGAGACACACGAGACGCCGGTCGTGACCTGCCTGATGGGGGGAAAACGCGCTCGTGACGCCGACACAACGTTGCGCGAGGCGGGGATTCCGAACTATTTCGATCCCTCACGGGCGGTGTCGGGACTCGACGCGCTCGCTCGGTTCCGCGATATTCACGAGCAACCGACCGACGAGCCCGAGATGTTCGACGTCGACCGAGCGCGCGCCCGCGAGATCCTCTCGCGAGCGACGCGGCGCGACAACAACCGGCTCGGCGTCGAGTCGATGGACCTCCTCGAGGCCTACGGGATTTCGACGCCGAGCGGCGAGATCGTCGACGATCCCGAGCGCGCCCGCGAGGTGGCCAAGTCGATCGAGGGCGACGTCGTCATGAAGATCGTCAGCCCCGAGATCTCACACAAATCCGACATCGGTGGCGTCAAAGTCGGCGTCGCGACCGACGACGTCTACGACGCCTACGAGGACATCGTCGCCCGGGCACGCAACTACCAGCCCGACGCGAGGATCATCGGCGTGCAGGTCCAGGAACTGATTGACCTCGAGGCCGCGACCGAGACGATCGTCGGAATGAACCGCGATCCACAGTTCGGCCCACTGTTGTTGTTCGGACTCGGTGGCATCTTCGTCGAGATCATCGAAGATACGTCGGTTCGTATCGCGCCGATCGGTGAGCGCGAGGCCCGCGAGATGATCGACGAGATTCAGGCCGCACCGCTGTTGCGCGGTGCTCGCGGCCGCGAGCCCGCAGACATCGAGGGAATCGTCGAGACGATCCAACGACTCTCACAGCTGGTGACTGACTTCCCGTCGATCCTCGAACTCGACATCAACCCGCTCGTGGCGGGCCCCGACGGCGTCCAAGCGATCGATCTCCGACTGACCGTCGACACCGACGAACTCGATACGGAGAAACCATGACCGACATCGATTCAGACCCCGAACCAGCGGAGACCGACAGTAACACAGACACGACGACCACCGAGACCGTCCCTGACGACACTGACACGCTCCTCGTCAGTTCGCTCGCGGAGAGCTCCGGTAAGACGGCCATCACGCTGGCGCTTGCCCGCCTCGCACGAAGTGCGGGCGACAGCGTCGGCTACATGAAACCCAAAGGCACCCGGCTTCAGAGCAACGTCGGCAAGACCTTAGACGAGGACCCGCTGCTCGCGCGCGACCTGCTCGAGTTAGAGGCGGAGATCCACGATCTCGAGCCGGTCGTCTACTCGCCGACGTTCATCGAGCAGGTGATCCGCGGCCGCGAGACGCCGGACGAACTCCGCGAGCGCGTTCAGGACGCGTTTGGGACACTCGCAGCAGACCACGACCGGATGTTCGTCGAGGGTGGCGGCCGGTACGACATCGGCCAGATCGTCGATCTCACCGATGCCGACATCGCCGCCCTGTTCGACGCTCGTGTCCTGCTGGTCGCCTCGTACGAAATCCCGGCGGACATCGACGACGTGCTCGCCGCGGCCGACCAGTTCGGCGACCGGCTCGCCGGCGTCGTCTTCAACGACGTCCCCGATGCGGCTTACGACCAACTCGAGACCGACGTGGTGCCGTTTCTCGAGGGACAGGAGATTCCGGTCCATGGCGTCCTCCCGAGCGAACGGGAACTCTCGGGCGTGACGGTCGCCGACCTCGCCGACGAACTCGGCGCGACGATGCTCGTCGACGAGGGACAGGACAGCTACGTCGAGCGGTTCTCAGTCGGGGCGATGGGTGCCGACAGCGCCCTGCGACGCTTCCGCCGGACGAAAGACGCCGCCGTCATCACCGGCGGCGACCGAGCCGAAATTCATACTGCCGCGCTCGAGGCACCCGGTATCCGCTGTCTCATCCTGACCGGTGGCCACCGCCCATCGGGAACGATCCTCGGGCAGGCAAGCGAGAAAGGCGTCCCGATCCTCTCCGTGCAGACGGACACGCTCGCAACCGTCGAGCGCGCGGAGGACGTGATTCGGAGCGGGCGGACGCGAGATGCGGAGACGGTTGACCGAATGGAACAACTCCTGTCCGATCATGCGGCCGTCGACGAGATTCTGTGAGAAACCGGCAGACACACCGGTATCGCGGTTTGGTGTTTCCCTCCTCTGGCGGCCACCACGGGTTCCACCGATCGCATTGCAGCGCTCGCCGCCGCAGCGACGGCTGTCCGTGTACGATCGCCCTTGATGGATTGGTGTTCAACAGTCTGACTGTCACGTCTAACCAAAAGTTAAGAGTCCACCACGCATCAACCCAGACATGGACGACACACCCCAAGAGATCACCTCTCTCGTCGGCCGCGAGGTCTATTCGAACAACGGCGTCTTCGTGGGCGAAGTCGAGGATCTCAGACTGAACATCGACGGCCAGGTCGTCTCCGGTCTCGCACTCGCGAACTTAAACAGCGAACTGTTCGCCGAAGAAGCCCGCAGCGGCCAGGGCATCATCGTCCCCTACCGCTGGGTCCGCTCTGTCGGTGATATCATCCTGATCAACGACGTCGTCGAGCGCGTCCGCGATCCTGACGAAGAAGAAGACGAACTCGTCGTGTAGGCCCTTCCACGCGTCGACAGCGGGGTCGAACCGGCAGCTGCCCGCGAGTTCGACCCATAATTCTGGCGTGGAACGCCACTAGCTCCCGTTCGAGCCTTCGCTGCTTCCCTCGACGCCCATCGCGTCGAACAGCGTCCGCTTGACCGCCTCTTCGGTCAACTCGAGCAGCGTATCCCGCGTACCATCTGATATTTCGATGCCGGTGAAAATGCCCAGCGGAATCTCCGCGCTGGCCTGCGTGGAGTGGCCGGCCGTCTCACCGATCTCACCGTAGGCGTCGTCTAACACCTTGCCGATGTTGATGCGGATGTCCTTCGAGCGACCGGCGAGGAAGATCGTCTCGTCAGCGATGCCGAAGACCGCCGTCGTGGTGACGCCCTCGAGATTTAAGAGGTGGCTGGCGGCCTGGGTCAGTGCCTCGCGGTCGCGGACGATGCCGGCGTTGGAGATGAGATGACTGCCTTGGACGTCGCGATTGGTGATCGCCTCCGCGAGCACGTCTAGCGTCTCGGGGGACATCGACGGCGACTCGACCTGCTCTAAGGTGTCGTGATTTGCGAAGGGATACAGATAGGCAGCGGCCGTCAGATCGGCGGGGGTCGTATCGCGTTTGAAATCCAGGGTCTCCGCGCGGATACCATAGAGTAAGGCCGTCGCGACCTCCTCGGAGACGTTCATGTCGAACTCCTGGATGTACTTCGTTATGATCGTCGACGTCGAGGACATGTTCGGTCGGATGTCGACGAAGTCGGGCTCGACGCCCTCCTCGGTCTCCGCCTCGTGGTGATCGATGACGATGTCGACGGGGAGCTCCATCTCGCCTGCGGTCCCGTGATCGACCAGCGCGACGGTATCGTAGATCGAGTGGTCTTCGATCTCGTCCCACTGAACGAGGTCGATCCCCAGCAGATTGACGAACGCACGGTTCTCCTGATGGCCGACATCGCCCAAATAGATGATATCGGACTCGACGCCGAGGTGGCCGGCGATCGCCTGCAACGCCGCCGCGCTGGCGATCGAGTCCGGGTCCGGACTGTCCTGGGTGACGATCGCCAGCCGTGTCGCGGTCTCCTCGACGATCCCGGCGAGTTGGCCCGCGTTGTACTCGAGCTCGCCGGACTCGAGCGCTCGCAGCGCAGACTCAGCGATGACCGAGGACGGATTGATCACGATGTCGGCCCCGAGCTCGGAGAGTTCGTCGCCGGAGACGGGGTCGCTCGCACGGGCGACGACGAACTGGTCATCGTTTGCCTCACGGATGTGCTCGAGGGCCTGCTTGTTCGATTCGACGTCCGACGCGAGGATGAGGACGACATCACGGTCGGCGACGAGATCGGCGATCTCGGCGTCACGGATATCTGCCGAACGGGCATCCAGATCCTGATCGCGAAGCGATTCGACCCGGCTCTCGTCGCGATCGATGATGGAAACGTCCTTGCCCTGTTCGACGAGTTCCTCCGCGACGGCGTACCCTACGCTGCCACAGCCCAAGATAGCGTAGTCAGAAATCGACGAAATCGTAACCCCCGTACTCATTGCCCGTGTGGTCGGACCCACCGCACTTAATGGTCCCGAAGCGTGGCATCGCCTGACGTTTCGCGCCGGTGGCTCGAGGGCAATTGCGCGTGGATGGCTGTCACAGCGCCTCCCAAGGGAAACGTATTTGAACGACCGAGCGAAAGTCGGAGGTACAGGGCCGGTAGCTCAGTCCGGCAGAGCGTCTGACTCTTAATCAGACGGTCGCGTGTTCAAATCGCGCCCGGCCCGCTTTTGCGACGAACACTTTCGTGAGGAGCAAAGCGGCCAGCGTGATGTGAACGCAGGGAGGTCGCGCGCAACGCAGTGAACACGTCCGACCGTGTGTTCAAATCGCGCCCGGCTTGCGTCTGCTCCGGACAACGTCTCGAGCGAACGACCGACCTATAAGACGACCCATTCCGTACTTTCGAGCCACCATGTCCGTCGATTACGAGGGCCTGACGTTCGAACGGCTTGGCCACGCGAGTAAGCGTCTCGAGACCGCGGATGGCACGATCATCTATATCGATCCATGGAGCGAAGTGCTCGAGGACGAACCGGGTGATGGTGACGTGATTTTCGTCACCCACGACGACTTCGACCACTACGATCCAGAGGCGATCGCGGCCGTCGCAGGGCCGGATGTCACCATCGTGGCCTACGAGGCGATCGACACCGGCGACCTCGCGTTCGACGTCGTCGACCTCCCCTATGAAGGCGAGAGAACCGTCGCGGGAATCGACGTGCAGACGATCCCCGCCTACAACGATCCCGATGGAAACCACGTCGACGAGGACGGAGAGCCATTTCATGCTGACGGCGAGGTAATCGGTCTCCTATTGGCGCTCGAGGGAACGACCGTCCTGTGTCCCTCGGATACGGACTTTCTCCCCCATCACGAGTCGCTTGCGGCGGACGTGCTCGTCCCGCCGATCGGCGGCCACTTCACGATGAATCGCACCGAGGCCGCCGACCTCGCCCGAAGCGTCGACGCCGAGTTGGTCTTATCAGAGCACTACGACACGTTCGAGCCGATCGAAACCGATGCCGAGGCGTTCGCGGCTGACCTCGAGGCCGACGGGATCCGCGTCGAACTGTTCTGACACTGTCGTCGTGGGCGCTCCAGGAGGCGGATGATCGGATGTCGGCCGGCGCGATGGTGGTAACCGTTGTCGGCCGTGACACGCCGATCGGGTCTGCCGCCGCGGCGGTCGAGATGTCTCGCCGATGCTGAGACGACTGGATAGCAGTCACGCCGATCGGGTCTGCCGCCGCGGCGGTCGAGATGTCTCGCCGATGCTGAGACGACTGGATAGCAGTCACGACGACGCCGGTCGCAGACAGACGCCCATCACCTGTAGGGACGGCCGCGAATTCGCGACCGGTGGCACGTCGTTCTGTCCGGCAGTATGACTCCCCGGTGTGTAGTGGGCTGCCAGCCAATCAATCAACAGAGCTGTAATTCGCTCGAATCTCTTCTAAGTGGTTTGGAAGTGGGGTTATGGACATCGTCGCTGTATCCCTGGGTGAGACTTATGACATCCATCGCAGACATCGAGATTCAGGCCGACGGCACCGGAACCGGCGAGCTATTCGAAGCCGTTCCGTCGCTGACGTGCGAGATGGAACGGGTGATCGCCTCGAGCGGCCACGGACTCTGGCTCTCGGGGCCGTCCCAGCCAGACGTCGAAGACGCGCTCGAGGAGGCGACCGCGATCGGAGCGTACACGCAGATCAGCAGCGACGAGGACCGCTGGCTGTACGACATCGAGTTCGAACCGGACACCATCGACCCCTTCGAGCTCGTCCTCGAGGAGGGCGGGACGGTACTGAGTGCGTCGGCTTCGAACGGGACGTGGCTGCTCAGCGTCCGCGTCGTCGACCGCGAAAGCGTTAGCTCGCTGTACGACCGCTTCGACGACGCCGACGTCACGCCGACGATCGTCCGGCTGTTCGACCTGGCATCAGAGACACACTCCCAGTGCGGGCTGACGGCCCGCCAGTACGAGACGCTGGTTGCAGCGATCGATCACGGTTACTTCGAGATCCCGCGCGAAGTCTCGATGCAGGAACTCTCCGAAGAGCTGGACATCTCCCATCAGGCGCTCTCCGAGCGCCTGCGCCGAGCCTATCGCGCACTCGTCACGTCTGAACTCAATGTGACCGAAGAGGAGACTGTCGCCCCGCCGATCCCGACGAACTGATCGCAGACTGCCCGAAGCCACAGTCCCGATCGACGGCCATCTCGGTGATTTTTGCGACCGCTCGACCCGTCGAGTGCCAGCTCCTGAATGAAACCGGGATCGAGACCCGCGTTTAATACCCGGGCGCACAACAATCGTGGCATGAAAACCCATCACGATGACGGCGTGTTACGATTGACGTTCGACCGGCCGGCCGCGCACAACGCGCTCACGACCGAGACGGCCAGCGAGCTGGCCGACGCTATCGACGCCGCCACGCCCGAAGAGAACGACGCGATCGTCATCACCGGTGCGGGCGACGCCTTCAGTGCCGGTGGCGATCTCGAGGCGCTCGCCGAGATTCCCGATTCGTCACAGGCGGCTTACGAACAGGTCACTGCGACGTTCGGCCGCGTCGTCGAGGCGATGCTCGCGTCTCCCGTCCCGATCGTCGCGAAGGTAAACGGCGACGCCATCGGCGCGGGGCTTTCGATCGTCGCGCTCGCGGATATCGCGGTTGCCGCCGCCGACGCCCGCTTTTCCTGTGCGTTCGTCAGGCTCGGGCTGCTTCCCGATACCGGCGGCACCGTCATGCTCCCCCACATCATCGGGCTCCGTGCCGCCAAGCGGCTCGCGTTTACCGGCGAGTTCATCGACGCCGACCGCGCAGCCGACCTCGAGTTAGTCAACGAGGCGGTCCCTGCCGACGAACTCGACGATCAAGTCGCAGACATCGTCGCACGGCTCGCAGCTGGTCCGACGGCTACGATCGGACTGATGAAACAAGCCATGCACGAGAACCTGGGTCGATCGTGGAACGACGGACTGGACTACGAGAACCTGCTGCAGGCACAGGCCCGCACGTCAGCGGCCCACGAAGAGGGTGTCACCGCGTTTCTCGAGGACAGAGACCCGGCGTTCGAGTAACCGGATTCGAGCCGCGAGGCGCTATCGAATGGCAGCCAGTGACCGTCGATTGCGTCCCGGGATCGTCGCCGGCGGTGACACCCGGTCGCAAGCGCCAGCAAGCACCACGACCTTGCACGGCTCGCCCCTTGTTCCGAGTGCAATGTCTCCACAGTTTACCGACGACGACATCGGCAAGCGCGTCGTCAACGCCGACGGTGACGAAGTCGGAATGGTCGCAGATGTCGAACACGGCACCGCTCACGTCGAACCGGATCCCGGAATCACGGACTCGATCAAGGCGAGACTCGGCTGGAGCGAGAGCGGCGAAGACACGTATCCACTGCAGGAAGAGGCGGTCGGCCGGGTGACTGACGACGAAATTCACCTCAGTCGGGACCCGTCCGGTGGCGACATGACTGGCGGGACAGCGGCCGGCCGTGACGACCGAACCCGATAGCAACGTTCTCCCCGCTGTCTCGAGTCCTATCACGGTCTCGAGCTCAGTGCCCGCAGTCGGTCACATGCGTTCCGTTCGCGGGATTCCCGTCGTTTCGAAATGGCTCATACGGGCTGCTGTCTCGAGTTCCCCGGTGGCCCGCAGGGCGGTCGCGGGTGGCGGGCCCACTGAACTGACTGACAGGAGTCCGTATCAGGACAGCGAGAGGCCGCGAATCTCGACCGAGTCGCCGTCTGCGACGTGGCCGATGAGCTGCCCGTCGGTTTCCGCGACGAGTTCTGCGGCGCGATCCTCGGGGAGCGCGACGACGAAGCCGGTCCCCATGTTGAACGTCCGGTGCATCTCCGTGTCGGTGACGTTGCCTTCCTCCTGGATGAACTCGAAGATCGGTTGCGCAGGCAGTGGGTCGTCGATCACGTACTCGTGTTCGCCCATTCGAAGCAGATTCGTCCAGCCACCGCCCGTGACGTGGGCTGCCGCGCGGACGCCGTACTCGCGCATCGGCTCGAGCAAATCAGTATAAATCCGAGTCGGTCGCAGCAGTTCCTCACCGATCGTTCGCTCGGGATCCAGCGGGAACGTGTCAGTGTACTCGTGGTCGCGAGTCACTGCTTCGCGGGCTAGGGTTAGCCCGTTCGAGTGGATGCCGTTCGAGGGGAAGCCAACGAGCGCGTCGCCGACCTCGGCCTCACCCGTGAAGATGTCGTCTTTCCCGGCCAGCCCTGCACAGGTGCCCGCGAGGTCGAACCCTTTCACGACATCGGGCATAACTGCCGTTTCGCCGCCGAGCATGGTGAGATCGGCCTGCTCTAGGCCCACCGCGAGCCCTTCACCGATCTGATTCGTGAGTTCCTCGTCGGGTTCGTCGATCGCCAGATAGTCGACGAATCCGATGGGCTCGACACCTGCCGCGACGAGATCGTTGACGTTCATCGCGATGCAATCGATGCCGATCGTCGAGAAGTCCTCGATCGCTTCCGCGACCATGAGCTTCGTGCCGACGCCGTCGGTCGCCAGCGCCAGATACCGGTCGCCGATGTCGATCAGGCCGGCATACTCGGTCGTCAGATCGCTGCCGAAGGCCTCGAGCAGTGCCGCGGTCGCGTCTTCGCTTGCCTCGATGTCGACGCCGGTCTCGGCGTAGGTGAGTCGGTCCGCATCGTCCGTGTCGGTCATACTCGAACGACCTCTCGGGGCGAGCAAAAGGTCACCGGTCCGGCGGAGCCATCACGGTCGGCGCGGGAGTTTCGTGGGGGCTCAAAAGAGCCCGACGAAGAAGAGAACGTAGCCAGCAAGCACCACGCTCGGCACGAACACCAGCGCGAAGACGCCCTTGTGCCACGCGAGGACGGATTTTCCGTCCAGCGGGCCGAAGGGGATCATGTTGAACGCGGCCAGAAAGAGGTTGATCCCGACCCCCATTTGCCCGATCGCTGTCAGCAGAGTCGGCAGGAAGCCGGGCGTCGCAGCGAACATCAGCAACGGGACGAAGAGTGCGGCGAGCAAGAGATTCGTCACCGGTCCGGCGACGGCGATGAGTCCGTTCTCTCGCGTCGTGATCTGGCCCCGATGGTAGACAGCGCCGGGTGCAGCAAAGAGGAACCCCGCGACTGCACCGACCAGTGCCAGAAAGAGCATCTGGTAGTCTGCGCGGAACTCTGCTATCTGACCGTGTTCGATCGCGACGACCTTGTGTGCGAGTTCGTGCAGCAGGAAGCCGACGCCAACGGTCAGGAAGCTGATGCCGACCGAGATTGTGAACATCTCGAAGCTGGCGAGCCCGCGATGAAACGGCGCGCGAACCAGCGCGAACGCCACGCTGAGCGCGACCCAGGCCACAGCGAGATCGCGTAGTTCCTTGTCGCTGAACGTCAGCTCGTGCTCTTGGGCATGTGTCGTGCGATGGCTCATTAGAGGAGTCCCTGCAGTAGCTCGAGGCTGTTTTTGGCCCCTTGGAGGAGCTGCCCCATCAACGCATCGACACCGCCGATCTCAGGGGCCAGCCACGGCAGTACCACGAACGGGAACAGGAACGTCGCGATCATGCTCCCGATGTTCGTCAGCGCGACGATCATGATCAGCCGAAACAGCGGGACGTCGAACATCGCCGAGAGGGCCTCATCGATCGGCCGTTCGGTGTCGTCGACGATTTCGTTTAACGTCTGGATATCCCGGACGTTGACCGGACGGTGCCTGAGCTCGACGTAACCGGCGAACCAGCCCGGCGCGAGCAACGGATTGATGCTCGTCAGCCAGGCGATCGCACCGCCGACACCCGCGCTGGTCCAGCGCGCGCCAGCCAGCCGCGCCAGCCCAAAGGCGAAGACGCCGTTGAACAGGAACCAGGCGGCGAACAGCTTCAGCAGGAACGTGTTCCTGACTCCCGCCATGATCAGCAGGAAGAAGAAGGCCAGAAAGCCGACCATGATCAGGTAGCCACCGATCTTCAGCGGCGAAAATCGGCTGCTCGAGGCGGTGCCCGAAATCGACTCGAGCGCCGGCAGCGCGTCGGGATTTCGCAGGTAGTGTTCGATGCCGGCTTTGTGGCCAGCACCGACGACAGCGAGGACATCGTAGCCCTGCTCGCGCAGATCGTGGAGATTGTGTGCGATGTAGGCGTCGCGTTCGTCGATCAGGGCGTTTGCGCCGCCCGGGCTGAACTGACGAAACTCCTCCATCATCGCGTCGACGACGTTGCCATCGGTCATCTCCTCGATGGCGATTTCGTCGATGTCGTCGACGTCACCGCTTACTGCGTCAAGGGTGAGCCCGAGCAGGATACCGACCGTCACGCCAACACCGAGTCCGGCGAGGGTCCCGGTCGTACCGCGAACCGCGTAGAGACCGACACTCTCGAGAGTCACAGCCGAGAACGGGCCAACGAACGTGCCGGTTGCGACCAGCGTGAGCCCGCCAGCGATGCCGAGGCCGATCCCGGCGAGAATCCGTATCGTAAATCCCGAGAGATAGCCGCCGGCGTACCGGCCTGCAGACTCGAGAGAGGGGAGCGCTGCAAGGCCGACGAACGCACCGATGAGCGCGCCGACCGCGCCGCCGCCGGCATACTGCAGCAGTGTGGGACCGGACAAGCCGACCAATAGCAGATCACCGATACCGAGCAGTGGAGCGAGAAACGCGCCGATGACGAATCCAGCGAGCGCACCGCCAACTGCACCGAACGTGAACCCGAGCGTCCGCGGTTCGGTGATCCCGAGTGCGAGCCCGCCGACCATCTTCAGCTTCTCGACACCGGACAGCCGGCTCCAGAACCGCTGGATCGTTACCTGAATGTCGCGGTCGACCAGTGCGACGCCGCTGCCGTTTGCCTCGGCGGCTTCGATGCCGGCTCGCATGTCGGCACCGGGCTCGATGTCGAACTGATCGCCCAGCCGCGACTGGACGTACGAGAGCATCCAGTAGGCTAGAAATTGGAAGACGGTGTTGCCCGACAGGAGGTCTTCGGCTTCGATGTCGTCCGGCGTGCCGCCTTGCATCTGGCGGTACCGTCCTTCGTCGAGTTCGACGGCGACGACATCGGGATCCTCCCGGTCGATCGTTTCGCGCACTTCGTCGACACTCGCTTGCGAGACGTGTGCTGTCCCGAGGACTTCGACGGAGCCGCTGTCGCCATCGGGTGGTGCTGGCGGCTCCGGCACGTCGGCCTCGCCTGCATCGCTCATTACAGGCTCAACTCGGCGGCGACTTTTACCAGTATCGGACATGGAGTTGAACCGATCAGTGACTGTCAAACAGACTGTTATCAATCGATCGCTGGCAGTGCTGGCGTCCCCGCGACCCGCCGCGTGGGCGCGCCGGGAGTCAGACGGACTACTGTCAGTCAGTCCCGGCGCACCCGCGACCTGCCATGCGGGTGCGCCGGGACATCGTTACAGCAGACGATATTACTGATGGAACCCGTCTCGGTCGTAGCGTGGGCCGGGAACCACACTTATGAAAATGGACGTACAACTCTCCCGTATGCCTCACGACCAAGACGTCGAAGGTGCGAACGATCCGGACTCCGCGTCGACATACGAATGTCTCCAGTGTGGGACTGTCGTCAAAGCCACGACCAATCCGGGGACATGTGAGTGTGGTGGCGAATTCCACAATCGAGCAAAATCGCTCGAGTAACCGCGCGGTCGACCGTTACTCCGTGTCAGCCGTTTTAGACCGCGGATCGTACTCCTCGACAGTCTCGAGCAGATCCTCGATGGTTCCACGGGTGTCGGCAGCGGTTGCGCCGACGAGGCCGCCGATCGCACCGCCAGTACTCGCGGCGTTCCGGCTGAAGACGCTGCCGATCGCCGCACCGATCGCTGCACCAATGGCTGCATATCGCGCACGCAGCAACACTTCGCTGAGACGTTCTCTCATGTGTCGTATGTTGTGACTGTCGGTGATAAATATATCTCTCGAGTGCGCACAATGCCGAAGGTAACAGGGTCAACGAGCAGCATCGGCAGCGAGGCCTACAGGAGCGTGTCGACTGCGGCGAGCGACTCGAGGACGTGGTCAGGTTCGATCGACGAACTGGCCAGCGCCGCCCGGTCGGTGACGCCGGTGAGTACCAGGGCCGTTTCCATACCGGCGCGATTCCCGAGTGCGATATCGGTGTTGAGCCGGTCGCCGACGACGAGCGTGTTCGCGGGATCGGCGTCCAACCGGTCTCTCGCCGCTGTAGCCGCGATCGGGGACGGCTTCCCAAGAATCGCATCCGGCTCGCGGCCAGCGACGGCCTCCATCGCAGCGAGGATCGCCCCCGTCCCCGGAATTTCGCCCTCGTCGACCGGGATCGTCACGTCGGGATCGGTACCATAAAAGGGAATTGCGTCCTCGAGCGCTCGGAGCGACTCCCAGAGCGTTTCAAATGAAAAGTTCCTGTCGAACGATCCCAAGACGACCTCAGCCGCGTCGGGATCGCTCGTCAACTCGATGGCTGCGTCCTCGAGGATCGCCTCGAGTCGCCCGTCGCCGACGAGAAAGACGCGTTCGCCGGGGTGGGTCGCTGCAAGATACTCCGCCGAGACGATCGCGGAGGTGAGGACAGCCTCCGGACCGATGTCGATCCCGTGAGAGATGAGTTTCTCCCGGTAGTGGGCGGGCCCACGCGTTGGATTGTTCGAGAACAGTAGTCGCGAGCAGCCCGCCGCCTCGAGCGCTCGCAGGCCGTCGATCACACCGGGGAGTAACTCCTCGCCCCGGACGATCGTTCCGTCGACATCGAGGACCACCGCCTCGTACGCTGTCATTGCTCGACAGTAAGAGCGGCTGGCGATTGAGTGTTTGGTTGAGAGACGGCCGCCGATAGGACACGGCGGGACAGCACACCCAACTCGATCTGCCGGTACGACCGGTGGGAATTCTTATCCGATGACCCGACCTACGGCCGCGTATGACACTCGAGGTCGAACCCCCCGAGCCACCGACGCTGGAGTTCGTCGATCCGAACGAGTACGAGGACGCGACGATTAGCGCCGACGGGACCGACGAGATCGACTACCGTCGCGAGGAACTGCAGGCGTTTCTCGAAGAGGGAGCGTGGACGGAAGCGTTCGACGAGTGGCGCGCGGACACCGATCTCACGGAGCGTGAGTACGAAATCGCCCGCGACCTCGAGCTTTTCGGAGGGTTCGATTTCTTTTGGGACGACTTTGCCGACCGCGTCGGCTATCACGCGCCGGGGATTCCCGAGGACTGGCAAGCGCGGGAATATCACCCCGGCCTCGACACCTGGGGGACAGTCTCGGCGATCAATGCCGAACTGACGGAGTTCGGGCAGATCGTCTCGGTGACACTCAAAGAGGAGTACGTCGACTGGGAAGCCGAGTACGAGCCACCTGAAGATCTGCCCGATTTCGACTGAGACGGACACCTGTCAGCACAACAGGAGCGGTACATCCGCGACCGTCCTACGGGCCTACCGGGACATCGGCACAGTAGGCCGTATGCGAGTTCGGCAGACAGGGTGGGTCCGTTATCCGGTCCACTCGCCTGCGAGGTCACCGGCGATGTTCGCTCGCCAGTGTTCAAATCCGTCCTCACAGTCGGCGTTGTCGTCGATGTGATCGACGAACCCGGCACCGGGCGATGTGAGCTCGGCTCCGCAGAACGGACAGGCGACTGGATCGCTCCAATCTGTGGTCGTGTTAGTTGCCATTCGTACGATAGTCTATCAGGAACCTTCATATAAACTCACCCTGTTAAGGGCTATTAAAATATTATGGCATTTAATGACAACATATGTTGTCGAGAGTGTCTTCGCACAGCTTGTTGGCGATGCCGACAGGAGCGACTCGGGCACCGGTCGAAGTCGCAGACGTGAACTGAAGTCGACAGATTCGCAGGCTGGCGTGGCTCGAGGGCTGTCATCACGGCCGGTGCGATCGTCGAGCCACAGTACGTGGTGTCTGCGCTGAGCTTCGATTTGAATCCCGATCGTTGACTGCCGGCTACTGCACTGATCGCACTCGGCATCTCAATCGTCGCCTCCAGCAGTAATTTACCACAGTAAGAGTTAATACACGTCGTGTGATATGCTATTGTATGGCACAAAAGAGGGAGCGCGAGTACGTCTGCGTTCGGTGTAGCCATCAAGAGACTGTCGGTGATGCGCTTCTCAGTACCTGCCAACGGTGTGGGGCCGAAATGCGAAACGTCGACCTGATTCGCGGATAATCGAGTTCGGCTTTCGCCTCTTCATACTACCGGACAACACGGCTTACACATCGCTCACCTCACGTTCGGTCGAGCCGTCATACGGTCTGGTGTCCCGATGTCCCGCGAGCCCGTAGGGTGGTCGCGGCCGGCTGGTACTGACCGACAGTCGTCCGTCTCGCAGACTGTTGTTCGACAGTATGCTCTCGGCAACCCAAACCACCCTCTTGTGATTTACCTGGACTAGCAGATATAATGCAGTCGGACGGCACGGAGGAGCTGCGAGGCACAATCGCTGACGGCGAGAGATGGCGAGGCGTGAGCGGACGGTCATAGACGGCTATCGAACAGCACTCGATTCAGAAATCCGACGGTGTGTCGACCAGAATTATCTCGTATCTGAATACTTGTGGAGAGGTGTCATGGCGGCTGTATCACAGTGGCGTGGCAACCAGCGTATTGCCGGCTACTCAGGGTCTACGCACCGTACGTCATCTCGTCACTGGGTACGCCATGCCACACAAAGAGCGAAATCCTCACGTTTATCTATCAGGCTGGTGGTGGTTTATGTGTATGTCTGAAACCGGGACGGAGTCACGTCCGCTGGTCCGGCAACTTCCCGATCCAGCGGCAGCGTCGAACGTCCGGTACAACCCGTCGCTCGAGGAGCTGCGCGAACTTGCCAAACCCGATGAGACGACGACCGAGTTCGGGTCGCCGTCGTACGTCAGCGAGTTTCGCTCACGGAGTTCCGATCGGACGAAAAACGCCGTCGATGACGAATTCACCGATCGCGATCAGGAACTGATCGACGATGCCGTCGATCTGGCTTCCGACGTCGAACTGGTCTGTGTCGACCGGCTGATGGGCCGTCATCCGGACGCCTCGTTCTGCTGTCGCCTGTTCGTTCCCGTCGAACACGCTCGGATCGCCTACGCGTGGGCGAACCTCTTCGAGCCCGCCGACGGGGAAGACCCCGACCTCTACACCGTCCAACTCCCCGACTACGACGAGACTGCGATTCGCGTCCTGCCCGACACCGGCTTTACCGCCGTGCTGGGCAGCGACTACACCGGTGAAGCTAAGAAGTCGTTCCTGCGGCTGTTCATGTACCGTATCAAACAGCAGGGCGGCCTCGGTCTCCACGCGGGCAGCAAACGCGTCCGCGTCCGCAATGACGAGGGTGACCTCCAGACCGTCGGGCAGGTGTTCATGGGTCTGTCCGCGACCGGCAAGTCTACGCTCACCTCCCACGGCTGCTGGCTCGAGGACCCCGAAGACGCGTCCATGCTGCAAGACGACGTCTGTGGGCTGCTCTCGGACGGCTCCGTCGCTGGCAGCGAAGGACAGGGGCTGTTCATCAAGACGATCGGCCTCGGCGAAGACGAACAGCCCGAACTCTACGATGCCGCGACCGACGAGTCGGCCATTCTCGAGAACGTCGCCGTCGACGACGACGGGACCGTCCATTTCGACGAGGACCGCTATACCGCGAACTCCCGGGCGATCATCCAGCGTGACGAACTCGAGAGCGCCGACGAAGAGATCGACCTCGGCAGCATGGATCAGGTTTTCTTCATTACGCGCAACCCCCTGATGCCGCCGGTCGCCAAACTAAACGAGGAGCAGGCCGCCGTCGCGTTCATGCTCGGCGAGTCGATCGAAACCAGTGCGGGCGATCCCTCCCGCGCCGGCGAGTCGATCCGCGTCGTCGGGACGAACCCCTTCATTATCGGTCCAGAGGGCGAGGAAGGTAACATCTTCCACGAACTCATCGATATCCTCGACGTCGACTGTTACGTGATCAACACGGGCTATCTCGGCCAGAAGTCCCAAGACATCGGCGTTACCGAGTCCGTGACGATCCTCACCGAGGCCGCTCGTGGCACTATCGAGTGGACCGACGACGAGGAGATGGGACTGACGATTCCCGAAACCGTTCCAGGCATCGACATCGAGGAGTTCTACGTGCCGGACCACGTCGACGACTACGACGAAGCGCTTGCAGACCTGCGTGCCGAACGCCGAGAGTACTTAGACCAGTTCGAGACGCTGCGCGACGAGATCAAAGACGCCGTTTACTGAACTGCTGGGCACTCGGTTATCCGAGCGGAGATACGTTGCGTAACGTCTTCCGACCTGCGTGATCGCATGGGCTTTGATTTCTGGTAGGATTACCGACCCGCGAGCGACGGCTCTGTGCTTGCTGCACACGAATACTGTTATATGTGTCGAGTTCTCACGGGTGGGTAATGAGCGCACAGGTACGAACACCGACCGCACGAGTTTGCGAAATCTGCGGCCGCAGCGAAGTATGGGATGACGACCTGGAAGCGTGGCAACTTGCCCGCGAAGACGGCGACAAACAGGTTGGCAACCCACACTGCCTCCACGAGTGGGACATCAACGGCACGTTCAATCCGGTCGACGATTCCGATAGCTAACTGCCGACAACCCACACGACGGCGATAGCCGCGCGACGACAGTGCGTTTTTCTCCGGCTCGAGCGTAGCCCCTGCTATGCCAACCGTCTACATCACGGCCCCACCAGAGGCTGCCGACGACATCGCCAAATAGCTCGTCGACGCGCGACTTGCCGCCTGCGTCAACCAGTTCGAGACGACCTCGACGTACCGCTGGGAGGGCGACGTCCATCGCGACGAGGAAGTGATCCTGCTGGCGAAGACGACTGACGACGCCTCCGACGACCTCGTCGCACGCGTTCAAGAGTTGCATCCGTACGACGTCCCCTGCATCGAGCGATTCGATGAGTGTGATGTCCTCGAGTCGTTTGCGGCGTGGCGAGCAGACAGCGTCGAGTAGTCACGCGGGTGCGACAGACGGTCACAGACGATGATTGGCTGAATTAGCAACCCTTAAAACTCGCGCACGGGTTGTGATGGGTATGGCTGGAACCATCGAAGTGCTCGTTCCGGGTGGCCAGGCCAACCCTGGCCCGCCGCTCGGTCCCGAGCTCGGACCGACCCCCGTCGACGTGCAGGCTGTCGTACAGGAGATCAACGATCAGACCGAGGCGTTCGACGGGACCGAAGTCCCCGTCACCGTCGACTACGAGGACGACGGTTCCTTCGAGATCGACGTCGGTGTCCCACCGACGGCGGCGCTTGTCAAGGACGAGGCCGGCTTCGAGACCGGCAGCGGCGAGCCACAGGAGGACTTCGTCGCTGACCTCTCCGTCGATCAGGTCAAGAAGATCGCCGAGCAGAAACACCCCGACCTGCTCGCCTACGATACGATCAACGCCGCGAAGGAGGTCGTCGGTACCTGTGCCTCGATGGGTGTCACCATCGAGGGCAACGACGCTCGCGAGTTCAAAGAGCGCGTCGACAGCGGCGAGTACGACGACGTGCTTGCAGCCGACGCCTAATCACGGCCCCGTTCGGCACGCGGGTGCCTGCTTCTCTTGTGATGGTACCCGCACAGTCGACCGACCATCGACGGTGGATACCTCGCACGTCGCAGCGTCTTTGCACGTGCGGACACGTCACGTTGAACACACTCTCGAGTACACAACGTGTTTTCACAGTGCTCGACGACCGAGCGTGTCGCCTGTAGAGCCCACCGCGATGATGAGAGGTTCGGTTTGCATCGTGACTACGTCCGGCTTCCGGGGACTCAATCGTCGCATTCGTGTTGCTAGGCGTCAACTGGCCACGGGTACCTGTTCCGCTCGATAGACAGGTCGAACGCACGAGACCTAAAGCACCAGGCCGCCAACTCGGCATCGCGTTCGTCTTCATTCTGCCGTGTTCAGCGACGGTGAACGCGATTGAGCCGCTTTGGAAAGGGGTCAGTCCGGCCCGGTTTGACCTGCTAGGAACGTGATTCGGTGGCTAAGAGGAGAAGCTGTGACGAATCTATCCCTGTTGTCCCTCGACGTGAAGGTCCTGTTCGACGACAGCGCGAACGCTCGGCCCTTCGAGACCGATCGTGACGGTATCAGTGACGACACCAGGTTCCGCGTCAGTGAGCGTGACCGCCACGGAGACTGGCTCCTCGAGCGAAATTGGCGGAGCCGGATCAAATGCGAACGCGTCGGCGTTGAGTGACGTCACCGTCACGTCTTCGAGTTGGGTATCTATCGTCACCGTCGCCTCCGATTCGGCGACCGGCTCCTGCAGGGCGGCACCCGCAACGGAGAGGTACGGTTCGCTCTCAGATGTGTCGATACTGGCCGTGTGGCCGGCACCGACACGGGAGACGCTGCCAGTCCCGACGAGAAGTGGGATCGATGACCCGGCCGCAAGCGCAGCGAACAGCCGCCGTCGTGTTAGGTTCATCGTTCTGAAGTGAGCCGTTTCGTCTGTTATGATCGTTGTGGTCCAATCGTCGAACAATCATTTGGGGAACCAGATATTTTCACAATAAAGTCCACTCATTCGATACATACACCACAAATTGTTAATCATCATGGGCTGAACTGCTCAATCATAGCATGGCGACAAACGACAGTCAACGGGCGATTCAGGCTCGATCGACGGAACGCTGCGGACGATCGACCGGGGGGATCTAGCATGAAACGACGTCTGTTCCTGTTTGGGTCGGCGACTGGTGGCGCTGGACTGCTGTTTGGCACGAGTGCATTCAGTGCGTCCGGTGTCGGCCACACCGTTTCGATCGGGACCGGAGACGGTCACTTTCACGTCGAACTAAACGACGACTATGCGGGAGACGCAAGCGAGTACGTCGAGGACACCAATCCAATCAGGCTGATTCTCGACGATCTTCACAAGCACGGTTGGATTCGATTCGACGACCTGCTTCGGGTGACGAACACGGAAACGCAGGCGATCAACGTCCACGTCAAGGATCAGGACTGGCTCGGCGACGATACGGACGCTGTTCTCGATTATCGGTACGACGGCAGTTCAATCGTTGGCAAGGAAAACAGTGTCCCACTCGAAGGTGTCTCGGGCGACAACAGCATGCCGATCACTGTTCGTGCTGACACGACCGATCACGACGACCTTCAACAGGCCTTACCTGACGCTGAAGGGGACGATGGGGATCGAACTGTAATGTTCGTCGCCTCGCCCGGTGACGCTAACGGAGGAACTGGAGACGAGAGCGATGAAGAGGAGGTTACCAAAGGTGGCGAGAACCTCTCTGTCAGCGCGCCCGGGCAAGTCACCGTCGGCTCGGACAATCACTTCACCGCCACGGCGGCCGTCTCCGACGGCGACTACAGCGGCGAGGCGACCGTGACCCTCAATGTGGAAGACGAGCTTGTCGACGAACAGACCGTTACGGTACCCGAAGACGAACCAGCGGAAGCGACATTCGATGTCCCGACCGTCTACAACGACCTGGCTGAGGAGAACACCGAGACCGGCCGGCACGGTCCACTGCGCTTTGACGGAACCGACTGGTCGGTTGGGGCCGAATACGGCGAGTCGACGGCGGAGGCCAGCGGGACTCTGGAAGTCGAGGATGCGCCGATCACGTTCGGCAACGCAAACTGTGCCGTCTGTAATATGAGTACGAAAGATCGGGATGCCCACGCGCAACTAACCCACGCGAACGGCGACCGGATGGAGTTTTGTTCCACTGGGTGTCTGGTTACCTACGCCGTCGACCCCATGAAGTACGGCGTCGAGGTTGATGTCCCCGATGAACCCATCGAAGGAGTTTGGGTCGTCGACTTCACCGACCTTAGTGGCGAGCGCGCCGGCGACGGGACTGATCTCATCAACGCACATGAGGCGTACTTCGTCCTCGACTATGACTCCTCATACGGGGCGATGGGCGGAAATCCACATGCGTTTACTACCAACGACGACGCCGTCGGCTACGTCAACACCCACGATGACCTCAAGGAGGACAAACATATAATCAGGTTCGACGGATTCAATGCCGACATCGCTGCAAAGTATCGCTCTAGTTTCATATCGTCCTAGATTCAACGAAGCATACCTGCTCCAACACCGCGAGCCGCGCCGACCGCCGCTCGTCGGCGGCTGGCCGCTCTCGTAGACCGACACACCATGATACTCCGAACTACCACACGGCTGCTCAAGATCATCTTAATTCTCGTAGTTGCGGCGCTCCTTGTCGGCCAGTTACTCGGCCAGCCGATCCTGCTCGGCTACGTCACCAGCGACAGTATGGAGCCAACAATCGACGCCAACGACGGCTTTGTCGCTGTTCCGGCCGCCGTCACAGGGGACCCGAGTCCGAGTGATGTCATCGTCTACGAGGCAACCGACGGCGAACTAGTAACTCACCGCGTTGTCAACGAGACCGCAGCCGGCTACGTAACGCGTGGCGATGCAAACCCAGTGACCGATCAAGACCAGGGTGATCCACCCGTCACCGAGGATCGAATCGTCGCGAGAGCCATGCAACTCGGCGGGACGGTCCTCACAATCCCTGCGTTAGGAGCGGCAGCGGCCAACTTGGATGCGGCTGTGATTACCGCACAGCAATGGGTGTGGGACATGCCCGGCAGCCAGCTCAATGGCATCAACGGCGTCGCCACTGCGCTTCTCGCAATCTCGATCGTCGGGTACGCCGTCGAAACCGTCCGCGACAGGGATCAGTCGGCGCTTGACACGCGAGAGCGAATCGACGAGCTGGATCCCAGTTTCCATCAGCTAGTTATCGCGTTCACACTCGTTATGATGGTCGGTGCGGCGGCAGCGATGCTTGTTCCCGCAGGAGCGCAATCGATGACACTCGTAAGCTCACAGCCGGCACCCGACGGTGATCTGATTGTTGAGCCCGGTGGGACTACCGAGACGACGTATCGCATCTCGAATACCGGATTCACGCCGATCGTCGTCTACCTCGAGTCGAGCGAGGGAATCGCCCTCGAACGAGAGACAGTGGTCGTGTCGGGGAAAGACAGCACGGCCGTTGAGGCAACGCTCGAGGCACCTGAAGAAACGGGCCACTTCGAGCGATCGATCTACGAGCGGCGGTATATCCACGTGTTGCCGCGATCCGTGATCGGCTGGTTCTACGACGTTCACCCATGGCTGCCATACGGTATGATCGTCGCCTCGCTTGGCGGTGGCGCATACGTTTTCGGTCGCCTCCTCGTCATTGAGCATATCCGTGATCGTGACTGAACCACCCGCTTACCAGATTTAACATTCGTCTGCGAACTGAACACAAGGCTTAGAAAGAGTACCAAAGCAACAGCAACGGAGTACGTCAGTGCTGCCTCGCGATTCACGAGAGCCTTATATTTTGTTCGCGGGCGGGACGGTTCGCTCGTCGGGTCGTGCCGTCCCAGCACTGCCAAACAGCACGCGAATGCTTGCACCGAGCCCGAGCGCGCCGGCGAGGCCAGCAACCGCGACAGTCGCCGGGAGCGCCAGCCCGGCGACCCCGCTTACGAGCGAGCCGACGACGATGCCGACCCACAGCCGGTCGGTTCCGAACCGCGAGGCGATCGTTCGGCCGATCGCGGTGAGCCCGATCGCAAGGACCACCGGAATGACCGCCGCTCCGAGAATGACCAGCGGGATGCCGAAGAACACCCCGATACTGGTGTCGACGATGAGATAGCCCGTCCCCGCGAGAGCGCTGACGACGAGCAGACTCGGGCCCCCGATTCCGATCGAGATGACGGGACTCCGTCGCGATTTCCGGACCGCTTTGCTCCCGTAACGATGGAGCAACCCGAGCACGATCGTCGTGACGAGCACGGCAACACCGAACTGGATTCCGACTCGGACGGCCGGCTCGAGCGATCGATACGCCGCGATCATGCCACCCGCACCGGACAGCGAGACGACCGACCCCAGCCCTGGACGCCCACCGATAGTATATAAATCTAATGGCCACATCAGCATATATTACACGGGAGCTTATAATAGAACTTTTGATTGTAAGGATGACATTCCATTTGACAGCGAGACGTTCGCCTGTATCGATCCGGTCTGCACTTGGGGGACGATCGTGATGAGACGCGGTCACACCCGAGCGCGCGGGTAGTTCGACGGGTTTAAGTCTGCGATGACACTTGGTTCAACGGAGACAGGCATCGCCTGTTTCACTGACCCGTAGGAGCACTCCTGCGTACTACGGAGGTGAACGATGGCAGATTCGGATATTGAAACAGCAGTAGCCCGCGCACTCGAGGATTCGCCCGATCGGAACTTTACCGAGACGGTCGACCTCGCGATTAATCTGCGCGACTTAGACCTGAACGAACCGTCGAACCGCGTTGACGAGTCGATCGTCCTTCCGTCCGGAACCGGACAGGAAACTCGTATCGCCGTCATCGCCGAGGGAGAAACCGCAGTCCGTGCCGAAGAGGCAGCGGACGAGGTCCTCTCGGGCGACGACGTGGCCGATCTGGACGACGACGAGGCCAAGGACATGGCCGACGAGACGGACTTCTTCATCGCCGAAGAGGCGATGATGCAAGACATCGCCCGGCACCTGGGTACCATTCTCGGTCCCCGTGGGAAGATGCCGGACCCGCTCGCACCCGACGACGACGTCGTCGAAACCGTCAACCGGCTCAAAAACACCGTGCAGCTTCGCTCCGGTGACCGACGAACCTTCCACACCCTCGTCGGTGCCGAAGACATGGATGCCGAAGCGATCGCCGACAACATCGACGTCATCCTGCGTCGCCTGCACGCCGACCTCGAGAAGGGGCCCCAGAACATCGACGCCGTCTACGTGAAGACGACGATGGGGCCGTCCGTGGAGGTGGCCTAGAATGAGCGCACAGGCTGAACGCAAAACCGAGAACCTTCCCCAGTGGAAGAAAGAGGAAGTCGACGACCTCGCCGAGATCATCGATGGCTACGAGAGCGTCGGCATCGTCGGCATCGCCGGCATTCCTTCGAAGCAGCTTCAGGACATGCGCCGCGACCTGCACGGCACCGCCGAGTTGCGCGTCAGCCGCAACACGCTGCAGGTCCGTGCGCTCGAGGACGCCGGCCTTGGCGACCTTGTCGAGCACATCGAGGGACAGGTCGGCATCATCGGCACGAACGAGAACCCGTTCTCGCTGTACAAGGAGCTCGAGGCGTCGAAGACGCCTGCTCCGATCAACGAGGGCGAGGTCGCTCCGAACGACATCGTGATCCCCGAAGGGGACACCGGTGTCGACCCGGGGCCGTTCGTTGGCGAACTCCAGAGCATCGGCGCGAACGCACGCATCGAAGAGGGTTCGATCCAGGTCATGGAGGACTCGACGGTCTTAGAGGCCGGCGAGGAAGTCTCTGCGGATCTGTCGAACGTCCTTAACGAGTTGGGAATCGAGCCCAAGGAAGTCGGACTCGACCTGCGCGCCGTCATCGCTGACGGTGTCCTGTTCGACCCCGCGGACCTCGACATCGACGTCGAAGCCTACCAGAGCGACGTGTCGACGGCCGCTGCTCGCGCCCAGAACCTCTCGATCAACGCGAGCTTCCCGACCGCGGCGACCGCACCGACGCTCATCGCCAAGGCCACGGGCGAGGCCAAGAGCCTCGGCCTGCAGGCCGCGATCGAGGACGAAGCCCTCATGCCCGACCTCGTCAGCAAGGCCGACGCACAGCTGCGTGCGCTCGCGACCCAGATCGACGACGAGGAGGCACTCCCTGAGGAGCTTCAGGACGTCGAGGCAGCCGCTCCGGCGGCAGCCGACGACGAGGACGAATCGGCAGACGACCAGACCGAAGACGAGACTGAGACCGACGAGGCCGACGCCGACGATGACGACGACGAAGACGACGGCGACGGCGCGGCCGGTCTCGGCGAAATGTTCGGATAACAACTAACGGAGGATACACCAATGGAATACGTATACGCTGCACTCATCCTGAACGAATCGGGCGAAGAGATCAACGAAGACAACCTCACGAACGTGCTCGACGCTGCCGGCGTCGACGTCGAAGAGTCCCGTGTCAAGGCGCTCGTCGCCGCGCTCGAGGACGTCGACATCGACGAGGCCGTCGAGGAAGCTGCTGCCGTCCCCGCTGGCGGAGCCGCCGCAGGCGGTGCCGCAGCTGCGGAAGGTGGCGACGAGGAAGGCGACGAAGAAGAGGCCAGCGACGTGCCGGACACGACGGACGAGGACGAAGACGAAGACGAGGACGAAGAGGCCAGCGGCGAGGGCCTCGGCGAACTCTTCGGATAACGTCTCCGTCGACCCGGTTTCGACGAGTTGCACACTCCGATTTTTTCTTGGACTCGAGGATGAGTGGCGACACCCTCGGCTGTAGGCACGGACTCGCGGCTCCGCGTGGCCGAGTGCTTATACGTGAAGGCGCGGCCAGAGTCAGCGATGCCTGCCCCGGTCGAGGTTGTCGTCAAGCCGGCGCTGACACTGCAGTTGCTCGCGTGGGTGCTCGCCGGCACGTTGTGTGGGACCTGTAGCGGACTCGTTCCGGGACTTCATGCCAACAACTTTGCACTCCTGCTGGCGGGAATCGCACCGTCAGTCCCCGGCCCACCGCTGTTCGTCGGCTGTGCGATGCTCTCCGCCGGTGTCGTCCACACCTTCCTGAACGCCGTGCCGGCGATGGCACTCGGCGTTCCCGATGCGGAGATGGCCGTCACTGCGCTGCCGGGTCATCGGCTGGTCATCGAGGGACGGGGCTACGAAGCGATCAGGCTCTCTGCGCTCGGCAGTCTGCTCGCTGTCCTCGCCGCGGTGCCGCTTGCTGTTCCCGTAACCCGGGTGATAACGGCCGTCTACCCGACGATACGGGCACAGCTGTCACTGGTACTTGCGATGATCGTGACCGCGCTGGTCGCGTCGGAGCCGACATGGCGACGCCGCCTTGGCGGCCTACTCTCGTTTGCGCTGGCTGCCGGACTCGGTGCGCTCACGCTGGATCTGTCGCCAGCGGCCCCGCTCGAGGCCGGCGGCACCCTCGCGCCGCTGTTTGCCGGCCTCTTCGGCGCACCGGTGTTGATCGACGCCGTTCGTGGGAGCGGGCTTCCCCGTCAGGACGGCTGCGAGATCACGATGTCACGCGGGCTCGTCGGGATAACGGCGCTTGCCGGGACGCTCGCGGGTGCCGCAGTCGGCTATCTCCCCGGTATCACAGCGGCGATCGCGGCCGTTGCGGTGCTCGTCGTCGTTCCGGACGGAGCCACCGATCGAGGGTATATCGTCGCGACCAGCGGCGTCGACACTGCAAACACGATTTTCGCGCTCTTTGCGCTGGTTGCCATCGGCCAGCCCCGGACCGGCGTGTTGGTCGCCGTCGACAGTCTGGGCGTGCCACTCGAGATACCGATCCTGCTTGCGGCCGTCGTGCTCGCGGGGCTCGCCGGCTTCGCGCTCGTGCTCGTCGTTGGGGATGCCTACCTCGAGTTCGTCGGTCGACTTCCCTACTGGCAGCTGTCGGTAGCCGTTCTCGCGCTGTTGCTCGTCCTTTCGTATCTGTTTACCGGCGTGGTGGGCATCGCGATCTTCCTCGCTGCGACCGCGGTTGGGATGGTACCGGTTCAACTGGGGGCCCGTCGCGTTCATCTGATGGGTGTCCTGATCGGCCCGCTACTGCTCGGGCTCTGAGTTCCGAGTCGCAGCGACGAGGTCCGCGACGCGCTCGCTGGCGACCGATGCAGTCGTCTCTCCGCCCGCTTTGAGCGCGGTCCCCACGATGACGCCGTCCGCGCCCGCCGCGAGACAGTCACCGACCGTTTCACTCGTCACACCGCTGCCGACGAACACCGGGACCCGGTCGTGACCGTGTGCTGCGAGTCCGTCGACGACCCGTTCGACGTCTGCAAGCGGCGTTTCGACACCGGTCCCCGGCCCGGAGACGATCACACCGTCTGCCTTGCCGCGGTCGACCGTCTCGAGTGCTGCCCGGTCGATCGGTTGTTCGCCGACTGGCGTCGCGTGTTTGACGTGGACGTCCGCAAGGATCGCGACGTCGGTTGCGAGCCGATCACGGAGCCGAAGCGTTTCGTGGGCGCGGCCCTCGAGGACCCCCTGGTCCGTCGCAGCGGTGCCGACGTGAACGTTGACACGGACGAACGCGGCATCAACGGCTGCAGCGATCGATAGCGCTGCCTCAGCGTCGTTGCGAAGCACGTTGATGCCGACCGGCACGTCGACGGCGTCGGTCAGGTCCGTCGCGATCGCCGTCATTTCGGCGACGACGTGTTTCGGCACGTCATCCGGATAGAACGGTGCATCTCCGAAGTTCTCGAGGACGATTCCGTCGATGCCGCCAGCTGCGAGTCGGCGTGCATCCGCAATCGCACGGGCTCGCACGGCATCGCGGTCGCCGTCGAACTCCGGTGCGCCGGGCAGTGCCGGCAGGTGAACCATGCCGACGACGGGCCGGTCAGTATCGAAGCGCTCGAGCAGTGCTGTCCGCATGGTCATACCAGTGCTGAGAGCGCGAGCAGGGTAACGTGCTGTGGTAGCGAGACCGATTGGCTCGAGCCGGCAATCTCCTCCCCCACCACGGCTGTTTTCTCTCCGCCGTGGCTATCTCTTTCCGATGGCTGACTTGCTCTCCACGTTATCGCTGCGCGAAACGGAGATCCCGAATCGCATCGCCGTCTCTCCGATGTGCCAGTACTCCTGTGAATCCGATGGGCTGGCGACCGACTGGCATCAGGTTCATCTCGGGAGCCGCGCTGTCGGCGGTGCTGGCATCGTCATGACCGAGGCAACTGCAGTCGAACCACGCGGTCGCATCACGCCCTACGACCTCGGGATCTGGAGCGACGAGCACGCGGCCGCGCTCGAGCCGATCACAGAGTTCATCCGCAATCAGGGTTCCGTGCCGGGGATCCAACTCGCCCACGCAGGCCACAAGGCGAGCAAAACGCGGCCGTGGGAGGGTAACGTGCCGAAACAGCCCGACGAAGGTGGGTGGGAAGTGCTCTCGCCGTCGCCGAGTGCCTATCCACCGTTTGACGGCGATCGGCCGGCACTGTGCAAGGCCGACGCGGACGACATTCAGGGCGTGATCGACGCCTACCGCGCCGCGGCCGAGCGCTCGCTCGAGGCTGGCTTCGAGATCGCCGAGGTTCATGCAGCCCACGGTTACTTGCTCCACGAGTTCCTTTCGCCGGTCACGAACCGCCGGACGGACGACTACGGCGGCAGTTTCGAGAACCGCACCCGACTGCTCCGCGAAGTCGTCACCGCAGTCCGTGAGGTCTGGCCGGCCGAGAAGCCGCTTTTCGTCCGCATTTCCGGCACCGACTGGCTCGAGGTCCGCGAGTCGTGGAATATCGAACAGTCCATGCGGCTGGCCGACGATCTTGCTCGCCTCGGCGTCGATCTGATTGACGTTAGCTCGGGCGGACTTCACCCCGAACAGGAGGCTCCTAGCGGTCCAAACTTCCAGGTGCCACTGGCTGAACGCGTCCGTAGGGGGACCGACGTCGCCGTCGGCGCGGTCGGCGGGATCACCGAGCCCGAACAGGCCGACGCGCTGGTTCGCAACGGTCGCGCCGACGTCGTGCTCGTCGGACGGGAGTTCCTGCGCGATCCGTACTTCGGGCTCCGCGCTGTCGGCGATCTCGAGCGCGATCCGGACGACATCACAGAACAGTGGCCGGTTCAGTACCGGCGGGCCGTCCACAAATAGCTCGGTACTCGCTTGCCGTCGTCGAACGCTACAACGGATCCCAACAGGACAGCTGTCGAGACGGTCGGTGACTGAGACGGGCTGCTGTCTCGCTGTCCCGGCCCGACCGCAGGACGGTCGCGGCCGGCCGGCACTGACAGACAGGGGTCCGTATGCTATTCTCTAGTCGTCTTTCCACTTGATCGAACAGCCCTGTGACGGCTGCCACTCGAGATCGACTTCCTCGCCGGCCAGTACGGCATCGATCGCCTCCCGGATGTGGAACCTGGTTGGCTCGTCGTCGGGATTCAGCGCGTCGTCGAGGCGGCCGTGGTAGACCAGCTGGAACTCGTCGCCCGACCGAGCAAAGAGGAACGGGTCCGGCGTGCAGACCGCACCGTACGCCCGGGCGACATCCTGACTCTCGTCACGGAGATAGGCGTCGTACTCGATCGTTCCGTCGTCGACGGATGTTTGCATCGCCTCGAACGAGTCGTCGGGATATTCCTCGGCATCGTTGGGGTTGATTCCGACAATCGCAACGTCGTCGTACTCCGTCGAGAGGTCGTTCAGCAGGTCGAACTTCGCTTGCGCGTATGGACAGTGATTACACGTAAAGACGACCAACAGCCCCTCGTTGTCGGCAAATGACTCGAGCGAGTAGGTGTTCCCGTCGACACCCTCGAGTTCGAAGTCTGGCGCGGCGTCACCGGCCTCGAGTTCGGATTCGGATTCCGTCAGTACCATGCCATATCGTTCGGGTCGTTCGTCCTTAACGCTCCCGCTCGGCTTGGCTGGCTCGAGTAACTAGTCGGTGACGGAGGCACGTGACTGGCTGCTCGTCACTGATCGGGGCCGTCGTCTGGGTGGCAGCCATATCGACAGCCTGTGCTGACTGTCAGGCTTGTCGTGACAACCTCTTTTCTTCGCTCGCATCGTCAACCGGGATATGCAAGGGTTGCGCTGGCTTCAGATGAGCGACGACGAGATCGCTGACTTCTTCGGTCGTGGTGGGACAGGCGTCCTTTCGTTTGCCCCCGGGTCAGACGAGCCGCCGGTTTCGATACCGGTGTCCTACGGCTACAACGCGGATGAGAAACGGTTGTACTATCAGCTGTCGACGCCCGAAGACAGCCGGAAGAGCGATCTCATCAACCAGCCTGTCTCCTTTGTCGTCTACGGCAGATCCGACGGCAAGTGGGAAAGCGTCATCGCGACGGGTACGCTCGACGATATCGAGGACAAACCGTACGAATCCAGTGCGGTACAGGGGATGTGGGCGATTCAGATCCCGCACGTCGACATCTTCGAACGGCCGCGAGACGAGGTCACGTTCCACTTTTTCAGCCTCGATCCCGACACGTTGACGGGACGGAAAGAGGTACCATCTCGGTCCTGATCGATCCGCGACAGTTCCCCAACCGGAACTCGACGCAGTAGCCGACGAGTCGGCAGACCGGTGCTAGCCGAACAGTTCAGCGATCGAGAGCAGGACGCTTGGAACGACGAGCAAGGCGACCCCACCGACGATCAGGATGAGCGGCAAGACGAGTATCCCCATGTCGGTCAGCAGCCAGAGTCCAAGGCCGGCGACCACCGCAACCAATCCGACCAGCCGGAGCAGCCAGACGAATACGCCTTCGAGCTCCGAATCGGCGACGAGATCGACGAGTTCGAGCACATCGTCCATAGCCGACTAAATATGCCAACGCACATCACTTGAATCCAGTGCTCGACCATTCTGATACTACCGGACAAAAGTCAGTGAATACTCGATCGCACCCAAGACGCTGTCGCCGACGGCGACAGCCGTCGAGACGCGATCGAGGTCTGAACCGTTTTGTCCGGCAGTATGAGCCGTGGCAACGCAGCTATCGTCTCGAGATCGATCTACTGACACCGACCCACAGGTTGCGACGACTCACATATTTGTACCTTCAGGATCATCGACGGGGTATGAAGACACTCGAGGTCACTGACGAGCAGTACGCGTTCATCCAGCACCTCCGCGAGGAAATCTCCGAATCCGTCGTTGGCAAGTACGGCTTCGTCCGCGAACGCGACGCCGTCCAGTTCCTGATCGACAATCTCGACGGCGAGATTGAACTCGATGCCGACGAGTTCGACTCCTCGGCGACCGACGACGTCGCAGCCTCCGTCGGCGCTGCCATCGACGGTGACGACGATCCCCACGAACTCGAGGAAGTCTCCTACATCGAAGATGAGGCGACGGGCGACGAGCAATCGGACGACGACGCCGACCGCGCGTCCAGGGTGACTGACGCGACGGCGACCGACGACGAATCCGCAGCAGACGACTCGGAGACGGACGACGGAGACGACGAATTGGGTATTGGATCGGACGCAGCCGACAGAATCGAGACGGATGTCGACGCAGGCGCGACGACGGACAGCACTGATGATGGCACTGATGCGAGCGGCTCGACCGACGACGACAGCGACGGGAATGGATCGGCCGACGACGACGATATGTTAAACGAGATGATGAGCCTGCTCGAGACCCACGACGACAAGTGGCAGGAATCGAATTCGGCAGACTACCGGTACGCCGTCGACCTCCCCGACGGCTCGACCGAACAGGTCCAGACGAAAGACGACGTGCGGGCGTTACTGTTCAAGAATTACCGCTGATACCTCGACCACGAGTACTGTCCGGTCTTCGTCTCACCCGGGCGGGCAGTCACGCGGGAACGCAGCCTGTCGTCGGTGCGACGAACGCGAGAAGAACGTTAGACCTTTACTCACGCTCGCGCTTCGAAGGGATATGAGCGAACGCGAGGTGCTCGAGTTGCTTCGTGAGAACGCGCGATACTCGGCGGCCGATATCGCGCGAATGACCGACCTCGAGGAAGACGAGGTCGAGGCAGCCATCGAGGAACTCGAGGCAGCAGGTCTGGTACGTGGCTACCAGGCGGTCGTCGACTGGGATCGGCTCGAGGACGAGCGCGTCCGCGCCGAGGTCGAGTTGAACGTCCGTCTCGACCGCGAGACGGGCTACGACGACATCGCAGAGCGCCTCGCACGGTTCCCACAGGTCACGGCCTTGCGGCTGGTCAGTGGCGACTACGACTTCGATATGGAAGTCGAAGGCGACTCCATCCGCGAGGTTTCCCAATTCATCAGCGAGAAGGTCGCGCCCGTCCCCGAGATCACCCAGACGGTCACCCACTACGTGATGACTTCCTACAAGGAAAACGGGATCGAACTCGGTGATGGCGAGGACGACGACCGCCTTTCGTTCTCACCCTGACCATGACGTTCGAACTGTCAGACCGAGTGCAGGCGGTCCCACCGTCGGGCATCCGCCGGTTTTTCGAAATCGCCGAGGAACGCGACGATGTCATCTCGCTTGGCGTCGGCGAACCCGACTTCGCGACGCCGTGGGCGGCCCGCGACGCCGCGATCACCTCCTTAGAGCAGGGCAAAACCTCGTATACGGCAAACCGTGGCAAGCGAGAACTCCGCGAGGCGATCGCCGACTACGTCGCCGACCGGTTCGAACTGGGCTACGATCCCGACGAGGAGATTATCGTCACCGCCGGCGCGAGCGAAGCCGTCGATCTCGCCTTCCGAGCGTTCGTCAACCCCGGTGACACGGTCGCGATCGCCCAGCCGGCGTACATCTCCTACGAGCCCGGCGTGATCTTCGCCGGCGGCGAGGTGTTGTCGGTCCCAACCAAGGAGGAAGACGACTTCCGGCTCACCGTCGAGGGCCTCGAGGAGGCCGGTGCGGCCGACGCGGACGTGCTCGTCCTCTGTTATCCCAACAACCCGACGGGGGCGATCATGCCCGAGGAGGACTTAGAGCCGATCGCCGAGTTCGCGCGCGAACACGACCTGACGGTCTTCTCCGACGAGATCTACGCCGAACTCACCTACGACGGCGAGCACACCTCGATCGCGAGCCTCGAGGGGATGCGCGAGCGGACCATCGTCTTCAACGGCTTCTCGAAGGCCCACGCGATGACCGGCCTCCGGCTTGGGTACGCGCTCGGGCCGGCCGACGCCATCGGCGCGATGAACAAGATCCACCAGTACACGATGCTCTCGGCCCCGACGACGGCCCAGTACGCCGCGCTCGAGGCGCTTGACTCCTGTGACAACGACGTCGCAGAGATGGTCGAGGAATACGACCGCCGGCGGCGGTTCGTCCTCTCGCGGTTTCGTGAGATCGGGATGGACGTCTTCGAGGCCAAGGGGGCGTTCTACTGCTTCCCCGAGGTGCCCGAGGGCTTTACCGCCGAGGAGTTCGCCGAGGAAGTCCTGCGCGAGCAGGGCGTCGCGGTCGTCCCCGGCGATGTCTTCGGCGACGTCGGCGAAGGCCACCTGCGCGTCTCCTATGCGACCGGCCTCGAAGACCTCCGGAAAGCGCTGAACCGGATCGAGGCGTTCGTCGCGGATCACACCTGAATCGCACTCGAGCGTCGGTCTCTGTTCTCGAACAAGAAAGTCCCGACCGGCGACATCGATGAGCTGCAGCTCGAGTGACAGACACTGTTGGACACACCCCACAGCGCCGCTCAGTCACGGCACTCAAATAGGGGTTTCACAAACAATGGGCTGACTGTCCGCCGATGATGGGAGCGACCGTGAGTGGTGTGCGCCTCGAGCGCGCGAGTGAGACGAGCCGATCGGCTTT